>Ga0123340_1000938_pt1 | contig 22541 bp, 19 predicted proteins | sample SirMexnodulemix_FD_89961 | JGI IMG/M metagenome (GOLD analysis project Ga0123340, IMG submission 89961) | Root nodule microbial communities of legume samples collected from Mexico - Siratro Mexico nodule mix | ecosystem: Host-associated > Plants > Roots > Nodule | place: Mexico: Nepantla...
AAAAAAAAAAAAAAAAAAAAAAAAGATTAATTTTTTTTTCTTTTTTTTAAAAAATAAATAAAGTTTTAAAATATTTTTTTTTTGTTTTTCATTTTTATTTTTTTTTTTTTTTTCAATTTATGTTATTGGGTGTCTGAAATTAGTTTATGTTTGATTGAAACAATAAGAATTGAAGCAGTTTTATCCTTTTAAGAATCCAAATAACAAATTATAAAAGACTAAGAATTTCTTTAGTGTGGATACCTACTTAATAAATTTCAAAATTATGGACCTACGAAAATATTGAACCCTCAATAATAATAATGTCTGCTTATCAAAAGAAATAATAATAATATGATTAGCTAACAAAAACAACAAAGTATAGTTTCTAAACAAATCCTACTATCCATGGTTAATTTTGAGTGCAACATATAGATTACTAATGATGATAAATCTTTTCAATAATAAATATGTCTATGGTTAAGTTAAACAATATTAAGTATTAAGTTGAAAGTTTCAAGCACACAAAGACATAGCCAATTCACCAATTGCTTTGGTTTCACGTTTGACATATTGAACGTGAAAAGTATATGCCCGTAAAGTTGAAAGAACTTTATAAAGATTTGGTGTAATTTTTGTTGAGATTTATTGAAATGTATAAATTTATTTTCTTTTAAAAAAATGGATAAGTTGTATATGGACTGAAAACTTTGAAATGGAAGAATCGTGTACCTATACATGATTTTTGTTTGAGGTAAAAAAAATTAATTGAAATTGTCATAACATAATTTTAGTGTTAAATTATTTTAACTAAAAGCATTTCAATAATAATTTTTTTTATCTGTAATGGTCATACATAACATAATTTTATTATTCACGATTTTAGTTAACAAAAAATAATTGAAGTTATGTTAAGTATTAGGACTTCAGTTAATACGAAGTTGTGTTAGGTATACAAAGATTTCAACGTATGATAATTTTAGTTAAAAGATTTTATACATAAATTGTACTAGTCTAATGAGTTTAATTAAAAAAAAAAAAATCATCTGAAGATTGTGCTTGATTACACGATTTTCTTAGAGTCATCACAAGCATGATTTATCCATTTTCATAAAAGAAATATAAATTATTTACTTAAATAAATTTCAAATCAAAATTACACCAAATTCAGAAAAGAAAAAACAAAGTAGAAAAGCAATTATAAAAAATTAAGTTATTTCTTTACCTTAATATTTCTTAATTTATCATTTATATATTGATTGCGTTATATTTACGGAATCATTGACGTCGATAAAAAAATTATATTCAGTTTTTACAATATATAAAAATTTATTGAATTGACGATACATATAATATTGTAAATAAATTAATATTTAATTCATTAAACTGAAGGAAAAAAATAGTAAAGTAACTGATGAAAGAAATAATATATATTCACAATTTCTATAGTTGTCCACATTGTCATATTTCATCGGAACAAGGAAAAGCGTCTGACCTAAAAGAAAAGTTCATAATATAACAACTTAAAAATCATTAAATTAAAAACCTCACAAATTAATTAGTTTTAATTTATAATATTATAAAAGTTTTTTTTATTGTTGCAAAAGTCTTTAATTATTTTACAAGCATGACATTTTAAATGGATATAAATGTATATTTAACATTATCGGTTTTAAATTATTTTAAATTACTTACTCTCCACGTTTTAAGATAAGTGGTTTTTTTTTTTGTAAGGTATAAGTGATGCTTTAATACAAAATAAACAATCATATTAAATCACTCTTTTCCACAAATAAAAAATTAAAACATTAGGTTTATAATTCCGTATTCCGATAAATTATCAACGTGATAATTTTTTTACTACAGCTTGCATCAATTTTCATTGACTAAGATAATTTGGTAAAATTATTTAACTCATTGAGTTTTTAAATTTTTTACTTTTCTAATCCTTGTGGAGAACTTATATATCGTTATCAATACGTTGTTAACATGAACACTGTATGAATTCTCTAAGAAAAATTTCATTAGTTAAACTTTGGGGATAATAAAAGTTACTGAAAGGAGATATTTTACTAAAGGTGTCCAATTAATTCCTAAAATAATAGACATTAACAATACTAACTGATATTTTGCATATATTTATTTATTTTGAAATGAAAAAAAAAATTATTTGCAACAAATTCGATAGAAAAGATGAATTAAGATAAAAGTAAACAAATATAGTTATTAAATGAACTAAATTTTTTGACAAACAAAAGGTAAAGGTTTTCCTGTGATAACTTTTTTAATAATTTGCATGTTAACGTTCTATATTTGCACATAAGAAAAATGTTTTTTGTATAGATTATCTAAAAACTCGTTAAATTTCAACCGTTTTTATTAAACTAAATGATTATTTATGGAGATGTTAGAAGTATAGTACATTTTATCGGAATAAAAACAAATTTTGTTATTTTTGGATATCAAAATCGAATTAAGTAATTTAGTAATTAAGAGTTTTATGAAAAATTAAATACTATTATAAGTGCACCTCGTTACACGAAGTATTTAAATAATAATAATAATAATATAATTTCATTTTTTTTATTAATTTAATACTTAAATGATTAAAATTTAACTTGTAAGAAGAGTTTAGAGTAAGGAAATTTCCTTCTCTTTATAAGTTATTTTGTATTTCTTTTAATTTTAATTAGAATATTGTAACGTTTATCGTGGGAGTTAAGTAAAATTATTTTCAAACTATGTAAGTTTATAATTTTTACTATAAGTCAAAAACGTTATCTCTTCACCATTTAACGATGAGATGGACTCTTCAACAATAGTTAACAATTTCAAAATATATATATGAAACACATATTCTAAAAGAATGGTATAATAATATAGAACAAATTGCAACTATATAATAGAAGAGTGAAACGAACATCAAGATTCAACTAGTGAAAGACCTCAAACTTGTCTAACTACAACATCATGTCAGGTTCTAACAACATCACATTGAGATCATATCAACCAATTGAATATATTGTTCTGTGATAAAGAGCAATCACCCCATGTCTAAGACAATTAATAAAGTCACAACATTGCATGCCACTAAATCACAGATAAGATAATCTCACATATTAGATGAGGCCAATACTTAGAAGCAGCTAACCAAGTACACCACATAGGTTATTGGTGTATGTGAAAAAGAATCTTATCGACCAGAAGTAACTTTATCTCCCATGAAACTGAGATTCGACATTCTTTATAGTTTACCCTCATATGTAGAAGCATTGATGATGACAACTCATTCATTCCCAAATTATGGTTGTCAACCTGTACTTAAAGTGGAAGTGCCCATGCATTGAATGATATAATGAATCATCTTTCTTGAATGAACATCTAAGTGACTACAAACTAATTAATGTCTTTTCCAATAATAGAGCCATTCATTATAGAATCATAAGAAACTTTCTCCATGATGTTCAAAGCATAATTTGTTGTTAGTCAACCATATGTGGCTAACTCCATGTCGTTGGAAAATATAAGATAAGGAGAAAATGAGCCTCTTCAAAAATTCATGGTCAGTTTTGCAATCATATCACTCATAATACCTAATCTCAATATGGCTTTCACCCTGCATCCAATTGGGCTACAACAAGATTCTTTCTTGAATAGTTTGTTAATCAACGTTTCACAAGACATGGACGAACTATGTGAACAAGAATCCAAACATAGTTATAAAGGAAAATATTGAGATGATAAAGTGAATGAGGAAGAACGACACTAAACCATCCTCATCAACTAGCTTAAACCAAAAACCAAAGTGTCGTTGTATAGAGAGGTATGAAATAAACACCCCTCTCAATACCAACAAAGACACCATTTTGCAATAGGTGTTTAATCTCAATTTATTACCAGTTCATCCTCATATTCCTTTCCCTACATATGTCAACCAACAAAAATATGTCAATACCATCAGAATATTAGTTATACCATTGAGGAATACACTTAGAGTCATTTTGCTTGCTCTTAATGGCAGAGGAGGAGGCATCTACCATGATTGTGCTAGTGGGAGGCACATGAGGAATGTCCTCCACCTTATAACACTTTAAGAAAAAATGGTTCGTGCGACTCTTTAATGTTGATTGCCTAGTGTCAACAACCCCCTATTGACAAGGGGATAACCATCAAGAAAAGAATTGAAAAAGGATGAAGAAGAAAACATGAATGGAAAAATGATGTACCTAAACAACTGAAAGACGTGAATTGAGAAGAAGTGATGTGATAATGAAAATGAAGTTGCGAATTAACGAAGAGCTTAGAGAAGAAATACCAAGAAGACAAGTTAAAGAATATAAAAATATAAATAAAATAGAGAAAGTCTTCCACTGGGAAAAAAAAACTTAAAAAGATATATAGATTAGACTAGTTTGTCTGGATATTAGACTAAGGCTAACCTAGATTAGAATAGCTAACCCTAGGTGCCTATGTGTAGAACAGAGTCCAACATCTCTATTTAGAGTATGATAGGATGGGACTCCTTGTCTCATAAAAGAAGGTCATAAATGCCTTGTAAAATCACCTTTGAATTGAATACATTTGAGAGCTTGGGTAGCCTTTTGTATGTTCTTTTGTGAAAGTGTTGTTTACTTAGTTGAGTTTTTCTAAGTGAGTTGTGATTCTCTTATCTTCTTGGAGAATTCAATAAGTGTGTTAAGAGACTCTCAATGGCCCTAACAAACCTCCATAGATTATATACATTTCATAAGTTAATCATCAACTATCTTATCTCTATTTCATTTACTTTTCTCATGTTAAATATCTTTCACTATTAATTTCACTTCTTGCATTCTTTATTGTTAAGCTTTCATCCCTTATCTTTCTACAGCTTAAAGCTTTCCAAGGATCCAAAATCATAAGAAGAAAACTCTTGGTCATTCACACCTCTGACCAGACCTTTGCGGCTTTTCAAGAAAATCAAAGAATATCACATACTTTTCTTCCAAAAATAGACTTGAGCCTTATAATTTTTCACCACCCAAACCACCTCGAAGAAACTTTGTTTTATATCTTTCTTAAAAGTTTCACAACATAATCTCACAAAGAAACTAAGATAATAAAAAATCACCACCCTTTCATTCACATAAGTTCCACAACCTTTATACCTTATTCTTCAAAAAAAACTTAGCCTAAACTCATCTTGATTCAACTAAGAACCAACTCATGTCACTTTAGAAATCTTGACCAACCTATCCAAGAGTAGTCAAATCACATTCAACTTAGAAAAAAACCAAAGACCAACCAAGAACACCAATCTTGGAAGCTTAATTTCTTTGAATCTTGTGTTGCATTGTACCTAAGAGACTTGTAATAACCTTTCCTTGACATCTTTACTAACCTAAGTGAATTTCCATCAAGAAAGCTCTTAAAGGTGCTCTTGTGATATTCAAACATACAAAATGCAAAAAAAGAAAAAAGAAAACTTCTTTAAAAAGATAACATTAATTTGCTTCATGCAAAATGATGCATTTTCCCTACGTGATATATTGAAAACGAAAAGTGAAAGCCAAAAAGAAAATCTAACTAACATTTTGATAATTATGAAACCCCTGGTAAAGAACATTACATGCTCACAAATAATTGCTCATAAATACACCGATTTATTATTAACTAAATATAAAAAACAAAGTGGTTGCATTTATGAGTTGCACTTAAATACATATCAATTAAGTTTTTACTAATCGTATAATGCCGATACCCAATACTAAAAAAATTATCATACATAACTCGATCTTAAAAAGTTTAGCTCTATGTAAAGCTCATTTATCCTTATAGAGATTAATTAATTATTCACTTACTCAATTTTATTTATGGAGACAGTGAACTATAAATACATATACTATTTAAAAGACATATTTATTTACTTCTCATCACTCTTATTATTATTATTATTATTTGAGTTCTTATCAAATATGTTTCCCATAAAATTTTATTGGATATTTGAATGGTATCACAAAAATTCATCTCCCAAAATGCTTATCAAAAAAATAAAATGATATTATTTTTCTCGCTCACTAACTATATATTAGGATTTTAGTAAGAAGTATTAGTCATTTTCCCTTTTAGCATTGAAAGTATTGCTAGAAAAATATTGTCCTATTAAGCAATGCTAAAAACTGCACTTGAAATAACCCTCATAACCTATGCGATATTAATTAATATCAATAGTATATGTCCACAAACAAGTTGACCTCTATGTAACTCGCTTAGTTGATTGATTCAACTCTTAACTGGTAATATTGACTCAATATTCTTCTTCTTTATACGTTCACTTACTACTTTTATAATAAAATGCATCTATCGCCAAAAAAATTATTTGTACAAAATTACTCGAGGTTTAAATTTAGTACATCTTTTTTTACTAAATCACGTGAAAGTTAAATATAATAATATTGGAATTTTTGGGTATAGTTACAAATTTTACTTTAGTGTCAAGCTTCTATGAAGTTATCTTCCAACCAATAATGATAATAATAATAATTTTTCTCTATTTTATCAATTATTTTTATAAAAAATAAAGCAAAGAAAACTCTCTTCTATCCTAAGCACTACAATGAAATCAATTACAGCCTTTTCAGATTTCATTGACACACGTGTCCAGAAAATTTACAGCCTTTAGTCAGCTTTTACAAAGTATAGCATCATAAAAATCGATTTATTATTATATTAATTTTAAACTTTCGTTTTAGATATATTCGGAATGATAAACGTTTTCTAGAACCTGCAATAAACTGGATGATTTGTATAATGTGGTTGGTCAGAAAAGTAGAAGTAGAAGATGAAAGTGCGTGGTTTTCACTGGTGAAAAATGCAGTGGGTGTGGTTGCAGAGACGTACCCCACAGAGACAGTAGAGGTACTGGTCGAAGGTGCGTAGAGATAATGTGAGAGAACTGCAAAACATAAGGGACCAAGCCATTGCTCAGATGAGTCCAGTTCAGTCATGTGACTTCAACCATTCTTGGAATCAAAACCCCAACACATCACACATGCATTCTTCTCTTACTATTCTTTCTCACTCTTCTTCCCACGTCACACTCAATCAAAAACAAAATTTTCGATTTTCATACTCTATCAAACATTAACCACTGTTAAATTATTGCTTTTGCTCTTAATCATAAAGAGAAGAAATGCATGCAGCGACAACTTCGAAATTTGGAAAATGTAACAACGGTCATTTTACTCACAAAAAGGTCTTCAATAATTGCCAACCACCATTTGATAATACTGTGTAACATGTCATAATGAGGCACTAATAAACTTTCAAAATACAAATGTAATTGCTTCTACATATAAACTGTTCACTACGATGGAAATGTAAAGAAAGAATTTCTAGGAGATTATATAACCCTCCAAGCTGAAATACAGAGAAAGTGCGGTATCAAAGTTAATTTTACCATTTTGTCCTTAAATCTTGAGGGGAACATCCAACAATAATATTAAAAATGCATATTTTTTCTTCATAAACTTATTTTTATAGACATGCATGATCGATTATGTCTAGCATAATCAATTATATCACGAGACATAATCAATTATGTATGTTATATGTAATTTTTTAATCAAAGAATATAATTAAAAATAAAATTTATTAACAAATATTAAATGGTAACGAATATTTATAGGTTGAATATTATGATATCCATATCCCTCAAGTGAATAATAATTAAAATACTTATACTCGTTATCTATAAATATTTATTTAGTATTTTTACGGGTTTTGATTGTGAATATTCATGTATACAAATCTGTTTACAAATTTGATCTCAGAAAATATTGTTTACTTAGAAAAATTGTAAAAAATAAACACTTTATATTTCAAACGAATAATACAAATATAAAAAATAAAATAAAATAATTGGAAATAATTAATTACAATAGTTTAGTTTAATAGAGAAGTAAATCTTTAATAAGATTTAAATTCTCTCAATTTTTTTTTTAAATCAGAAAGTTTTATTTGATGATATAAATGTTAAACTCTTTTGCAATGAAGTTACCATTTTTCTAATGTAATAAAAGGTGGGTGAATTTAAAGAGGCGAAAAGAGGGCCAATAATTATGGTTGGTTTAATTCAAATATGGTTGTGTTTATTATTTCCTCGGACATAGAAGAAAGTAGTGCTTATCTTGTAATAATTTATAAAGCATGTCTTGGTAGGTAACCAATGTTTTTCTTCTATCACATCATGATGATATGGTGTTTGTATTTAATGTTGAGTTGAAGCATAAATGTCTATTCACAAGGTTTCGGTTTTGTGTCCCATACGTGTTAAGACAAGGTGCATATGATCTTTATTTGATTTTTCTCACACTTTTTACTTCAGTTCTTATATTAATTTAATCATGTGTCATACATATAAATTAAAAAAAAAACTAATGATCAAGATACGTACATAGTTTGATTTAATAAACTATTATCTACAATTAAAATGTGTATGAAGATAAAATTACATGCCTAATTTAAATACAACTATAGAGTTGAATAAATGCAAATTCATTTACTTTATTACATCCCATGTCCTATTATTCTTCCAGGTGTTCTTCATATAGATTAATAAATTTAAAAAGGATGCTAAGGACAAAATGATCTTTTGGGAGTGCGAGGACCATTATATTTTACATAATATTTTCCATCAATACCAACCCAAATCCAGTATTTATAATCATTTAGGTTGACTTATTATTTTCACTAACGATAGCATTAATAAAATAATAAGATTCGGTTGGTAATCGATTCATAGTATCTCATAAATATTTCGAAGTAAGTTACCAACTACCAACACTCTTCACCTTATTAATCTACCAACATAACGATTCTTCTAAATCTAGTGTGAAACTCGATGTACAAACATTTTTAGTTTCTTGAAAATTCAACATCTATGTTGTTAGAAAATTTACATATTTGGTACAAAAATTATTGTAGTAGTTATGAAATTTAATGGTCTAGAATTTGAAACATTGTAAATTACGTAAAGAAGCTTAATGTGTGTGTATATTTTAACTTATTAAGCAGATATTAACAAAAAAGAAAGAAGGGGTAGTTGATAAGTTAAATGTGAAGCATGAGTGAGTGGGTATTAGTAGTGGCAAAAAACAACCTAACTTGGCCTTTCAGATACAAATGAGATAACCACTATCCTTGCTATTCAAGTTTTATTAAAGAATTGTGTTTTTAGAGTGTCTTATAAGCAAATTAAGAAGTCTACACATAGCAGTTAGTTGGCTGAGTTTGTTGATTTCGGAAGTTAAGATTGATATCCGTTTGGTTTGGTTTGGTTTTTGAAGTACTTTTGTTTTTCTTTCACAAAGCACCAACACACACACACACTTTGATTGAGAAGAGAATTTATCCAACATAAATCTGTGAAGGAAATTAAATTTGTGATTTTGAGGTAGCTATACATAGAAATATCATTAAATCCAACCCACTTAAAATTGGGTCATGTAAAATTAAATGTTGCAAGTAGAAGATAACCCCAACCAGGTGAAAAAGTTCAGTGAATGGAATTAAGGCAAAAAAAAAGGGAATCAAAATTCACCAATTGGACTTGACTTGAGACTACAGGAATTGGACCAATCAATTATATTGTCCAATATCATTTGCCATTACCATTCTACTAAGAGGACTAGGCCCAAGCTTCTTTCTCCTAATCATACTCCTCTTCCTAATAACTTCCATTTGATTTCTTCTTCTAATTTGCATCATTGCCTCTTCCTCAATCACAAACCTTCTCATTAGAACATCATCGGTTAATGATTTGCCCCGGAATACTCTCCTTCCCTCTGTGCTAAGTCTAGCACTAGGAGTTCTTTCATGAGCACTTTGCAATGGCTTCGATCTTGGGTAACTATTGCTTCTCCTAGGTGGCACCTCAGCTCTCAAAATCTCATTATATGAATAGATAGGTGCACAAAGACAAACCCTTGTGAAGGATGTTGCAACCTTTAGGGAGGCACATTTTCTTAGCTTGTTCTTGCTAGGACTTGGTGTAGGGACTTGAGGGGATTTTGGCATTGATGGTGTCTTCCATACGGTGGAATTAGCTGCGGGAATTTCCGTGGATTTGGACATACTTTTCCATAGGCTAGTCACCTCCATTGCTCTTTGATACCAGGGCTTCCTGCAACTTGAAAAAAGTTCATATTATTATGCATGAGTTCTTGAGATGATGCAGCAGCTTCTTGGTTCATTCATAATACCCTTCACTCTATTCATTTTTTCAAAATACCATGCTGAAGTAATTGAATTTTTTAACTCTTTCACAACCTTAAGAAACCATTTGGAGGGTCATGTTTAAGCCTTGTATCAGAGTTAAAATCTAAACTGGCCTGTGCCAACTAACTTAGAATTTCCAAATTCAGGCTCACTATTTAAAAAGCTAAAAAAGCAGGTCAGCCAGAGAATTGACTTTCCTACCTAGGCATGAATGATGCTGTTTTGGGGTTGGTCAAATTCTTAACATCATTAAGGTTAAACTTGGTCTACACAAGGTTGAACCAATCTAACTTGGTTCAACCTTTGACTAGTCCAGGACAAGAGTTAAGCTTAGTTTAAGGCCTTAGAAGGAATAATGTGAGCATCTTCTCCACAACTAACCAACAAAAAGGCAAAAAATCATACTATTTCCTAGACTATAGATGATCACAGATTTTTATAGAAACATTTATTCTAAGAAAAATATAATAGAGTAAGCATATATATATATATATGATGACAGAAAGCAAAGTACATAAGATCATTAAATTCTCAACATTGGTGTGAGTGTGTTGAAGTGAGGATACATAACATACCTTGAGTTTGAATCGTTCTTTGGATCTTGCATGAACAAAGAAAACTGAAAGTATGAGAGAGTTGGAGGAAGGGAGCAAAGTATTTTCATTTGTGTAGAGAGTGAAGAAGAAGCGGTTTTTGGTGAAGTTTGTGAGTGTACTAAGATGGGGTTGGCAACGTGCTTCTTTCCTTTTCTCCCATTCTTTATTGTAACACAACCCCTTTCTTTTGCTTTGGCTGCCATGATGCCTTGTGATTCAGAGTGAGAGAAAGATTTGAAATTTCAAAGCAAAGTAAAAATGTTACTACTTTTAATGTAATTACCAAGGTGGCCCCTGCCTCTTCAAAAAGGAAACAATACCCTTATTTAATTCATTACTTTCTGGAGCCTTAATCATATTTTGCCCCTAATCTTATATCATTGCTAGGAAGAGCAGATCACTGAGGCACTTAATTGGTGTAAGACATGCTTGGCCTGCCTTTATCACAGAAAAATCATGGGCTGCTAAACCTCATCTCTGTTCACTCCCTCACTCTTCACAAACTCAACTCATTCTTCATACAATATAATTAACCTCATCATAAGTGGACCAAAATTTATTCACTAAAGTCTCATTATGTAAAAACTTATTTCATTTCTTGTCAATTTGAAATTTGTTTAAATAGCTCATATAGTAAGACAAATGCTAGCAAGTATTTCTAAAACATTGATTAAAAAAAACACTAAAAGATGTTATTGGTGTATTTTTGTCTGTAATTTTTAGTTTATTTTAATTGGGAATTCCAATATAGATTTTCTGTTTTAAATTTTTTAATGAATGATGTTAAGTTTCAAGTTGGTGATAGAATAAAAAAAAATTATGCAATAAGTGAGTGGATCATGATTAGGGTGTTATATTAATCACTAAATGTTGTTTGATAGTGTGAAACTTGCACACGCTTGAGGGATAATTTAGTAGTAGAGAATGTGTTATATGGGTTTCACGTATTATTTCCCTAGCTGGCATCACTCATTATTCTAACATGTTGAGATTCAATACAAGGAATTATAACGTTGATCACTTTTTGCAAATGGGTTCATAAATTTAGTCAACCTCTTGCTATTTATTCCAAATGTTCTGCCTGGCACAACTTAAATTTTGTGGGCATTCATATACAAAATCTTCAAGAAACTTATCATTGTTGTAAAAAAATCAAAGTTTTGTATGCAATTAACTCATTATAAATTAGAATTTTCATTTTATACACGAGTACATTTTCTATTAAACTTTATTTTTCGTTATAACAATTGTATTCACCAACATTTAATACTTGTTTCAGACTTTTTTTTAAAAAAAAACTATTTTTTCTTCACAAATCTCAACTTCGGTTACTTTTAAATTTTTCATATTTTTTTCCATCTCAAATTTCAGCTACTCCTTGTATACCCAGAGAAATCTCAACGATTTGAACTCTTAGACTATATTTTATATTTTCATTTTCCATTTTTTATTAAATGCAGTCTACTTATATCGTATACCTTTTGATTTAAACTAATTATATATATTTCTTTAAATATTTAAATATCATGTGTATATAAATTAGCGTTTTGCTTACAAAAATAAGTTCTAAAAGGGACAAATATTAGTAAAATATATTAATAAAGAAAAAGATACTACATAGATAAGAAGGTTGCAAATTTTCTGAAATAGTTGTAATTTCGTATCCATACCAAAAACCCCACTAACAGGTTGCCAAATTTCATCTATTTTAAATGTTTTATGTTTAATATGTGAGTAACAATTGAAAAAACATCTTCAATTTATAATTAACATTCAACTTTGAAAATAGTCAAAATTTCTATAAATTCTTTTAGTTTGCATATGGATAAAAAATTGAAGGCTATGATCCAAATTAAAATGATATTCCCCCCATAACTCTTTGGAGAGGGGTCAACAGAAGTTGCATCAAATTGCACCTATATGCTATTTATTCCTTGCCTCAACAAATGTATCCTACTCCTATCACTATCACATTTTTTCCAGTTCAAAGTATATCTAGAAAAGGAGCTATAATTTCCTTTCATGTGGACATCACCATTTGAAAACGCTGTGTGTCATGCATACACTAAAGGACCCATATAATTCTAATAACTCTGAACTTGTGTTGTGCAATTATTGCACAAGCTCCTTCATCTTTTCTGTTTATGATGATAATGGGGACCTTCAAAGAAAGGGTTTATTTTATTTGCTTGCCCCAAAAATAGTGTGTTATTAATTCTTCACTCATACTCTACACTTTGTACCCTTTCACATATGATACAAATCATACTTGCACAACCAAACTCTAACTATAAAACACTCATGCAACTCATAGATAATGTTTTTTTTTTAGAGTATAATAAAATATGTTTGAGTGTTATCTTACTTTTTATTCTTATTTCTATGAGAAAATTCAACCTATATTTGTTATAACATTAACTACTATACCAATTATTATCTTTTGAGATCTAATGAAAAAAAAATGGTTTCTTAAATAAGAGTACTCGTGGTGAGAACATTTTCAGATAATACATTATGGCTATATGCATGTCAAAAGTAAATTTAAAAACTCTAAACCCAATATGGTTACAATTATTTTGCCACTTGATGTATTAAAATTAAAATATTAATTTATTGTTAAAGGTGTTGTGGTGCGACGTATTTCTATCCCCAGACTCCAAAAGGCTGCAAGAAAGAGAAAAAGACATTATGATGGGAGATGTTGGTTGGCATCTTGGCAAATTTTGTTCAACAAAGATTGTTAATTAGTCACAATAAGGTAAATTGGTAAGCATGCAATTTCTCTTACAAATGGTTATATTTTGCAGCTTAATTAAGTGCATACGAGAAATTAAATCCTTCAAGGTTGGTCTCAAGTTTTCTATCCTCTCTCCATTAAGAATTCCATATCAATTTCTATCAAACCATTATAGCAAACAATGTTATTAGTCTATAATCTAAATATTATTACTATTATTATTTTATCATTATTTATGATTTATTATTATTATGATTATTTATGGAGTGAGTGGGAGGGGGTCAAAAAGAGGTTTCAGATATCTTTTGCTTTTTGTACATTGTAGACCATGGAAATGATTTTTCTCACTTTGGATTGGAACAAGACCTTCTAATTTAAAGCACAAAGAGATGACTGCGTTATGGCGTCTACACTTTGCCAACTTTACAGTATTTAAGGTCTAGTAATATATATTTTTATAACAAACCACTTTCAAATGGTAAAACAATTAAAGAATAGAAAAACATGAGAAATTTTCCCTACCTTGTGTGTGAAAGAGTGCTGGAGCAATAAAAGTTCTTTAATATCTTCTTTATTGACTTTCTAGTTTTCATTTACATTTCAGTATTCTCTTATTTTTGTACTTTACTTTCTCATCACTTACGTTGCTTTTACAAGTTTTGATTTTTTGATTAGATCCTGTCAAGATTCTTTCAGGAACTATCATAAATACACATTACTAAACAATCTTGTTGAAGAAATTTGAAAATTAATAATAAGGAATGCATTTAAGTGGTTTTAAATATACATCAATTTTCAAATTTACCTTATTTATTTTTATGGTATTTTTTTCAAATCACTTATCATATTTATCACTTTATGTTTTCTTTTTTTTTCTCTCTCCTTCTGTCTTGTTTAAGAAATACATTTAAGTAGGTGTAAATATATATATAGACTTCTATATTCATCTCATTTTTTATTTTATTTTACGTCTCTCATTCTTCTTTTTTTTGTCATATAATTTATCACATTAATTATGATATATGTATTTTTTTTTCTTTTTCCTTTCTGTTCCTCTCTTCTTTGAGATGTATTTAATTATAAATGTCATCTTTTATATTCATTTTATTTGTATATCATGCCATTACTACATGTGTCACTTTATCACTAATCTTTTTCTTTTCCTTTTTATCTCTCATTTTTCACTCCAAATACAACCCAAAATAGGATAAATGCTGATATATTTTTTTCCAATATATTTTACCAGTTGATGATTGTATATTGTCAGAGAGGTTATCAATAATCAGGAACTGTGACAGATGATAGAAAATGGCAAAGGTATGTCCTGTTTGTGGTGTAAGGAGGAGAAAAAAATAAAAGAAAAAGAAACTACACATGCAATAGTATAAGGATAAAATTTAACTAAATTTAACAAGACCAGGCATATGCAAGAATATTATAGAAGCCGACAAAATAATCATGCAAAACTAAATCAAATGCATTAGTTGGCCAGCACTGCAAAGCAAAGATATCATGATGTGTGCATGGCATATTCACGTGCAATCTCTGCTCTCTTTTTTCCATTATCTCTTATTTTCATTATCTCTTATTTTCATTCATTCTCATCTCTCAAACCAATACTCACCCCACGCTCACTTCAGGAATATCTGAACACCAATCAAATCTAAATTTATTTCTTCTTGAAAAAAGAAAAACTTAGTTCCTCAGGCACTTCAATTCAAGCATGAAACTGACTGAAACAGAAACAAATTAAAATACATGTGGTTTTTATATTTTCAGTTTAATATGAAATTTATGCAGGAGTTAAATATAAAATAATTGTCATGTAAGTCATTAAATGTCATTCATTTTTTATTTGTTGACTGGATTTAGACTTAAAGTCCACATTTAATTAGAAAAGTCCATATTGATCTAACTAAATTATAATATAAAAGTGAAGATTTCGTTGTATTAATTGAGTTATGAAAGATTAAATTAGCCTAAGATCCACTGCTTTCTAAGGAATAAGATCAATTCTATCTGATGTATAGTGACTCCCCTTCAATCAAATTAAAAGCAAATGTTGATGTAAAAACTGAATTGAATTTCCTTTCATATATTGATCAGATTTAGAAAGTGCTCTGGCATTCAAACCCAAATTGAAAATGGGCGTGAAGTACAAAATCCGAAAATCAGAATTTAACTAGTTCCTTCTTCACCAGAAACGACTCTATAATAGATATTCACTGTATCACCTAATAAGTATAACATTTGTCAACTTACGAGGGAGAGAAAACTAGTCACTTCAGATTGAGAAGTCTTGATCAGTGATTCTCAGATTCCCCTGAGCATTTCTTGCTCCAACCTGAACACGCTTTGCGCTCCCCGCGTTTTCTTTTGTTCTTGGGGATGTTCACATCGCTATACATACACGGCTTCAGGGTTGGTGGCTCTTGAGGCACTGCTGTATTAATATCTGAGATGGGGATGGACACAAGATTTACATTTTCTTCCCCTTCACCTTTCTCCCAGCTCTGAAGCCTCTCCACGGGATGCTGACTTCCACTTTTAAAGGTGTGCTCATCAGTTTCAGCTACTTCATGTATCAACACATTGTCTACCATCTGCCACCATACATGTCAAAAGTTCATGTCTCAAACTTGCAAACTTATGGAATTAACAGTAGTGCCATAATCTCAAACAACACCAAAAAGGAATCAGAATATAATAATATTTCAAAAGAAATGTTGAAAAAACATTATTGCACAGTTATTTGTTGGATGGTTATACTACATACGTCAAAACTGTTGAGAAGAGAGAAACCGAGAAGACATGTGATGAATTCCTTGTTGCAGACACATCGGAACTATTCAATTTATAGGAGAAAAAACATACTTACAAAAATATTCAGTTACCTTATTTTAAACTAATAACATAATATCCAATGAATGTAATTGATCCTAATATGAACCGTTGCTATATCTAAAGGATTCTAACATATCTATTATCTAAAAGATTATAACACTCCTTCTCAAGCTGGAATATATAGGTCATATATGCACTACGTTTGTTACTCATGTAGTTAATATGAGGACCCCTTGATAACTTGGTGCATAACATATTTACCAGTTGATCATGGAAATTGACAAAGCTAGTAAATATTCCTCATACATGACTTTCTTTTCTCTGACCAAGTGACAATCAACTTCTATATGTTTTGTCCTTTGAAATCATATCTTTAACAATCCTCAAGGCAGAACATATATCATATAAGTCAAGCTTGTTGCAAATTTCAACACAAGACCCCTTGAGAGACTTAATAATAAACATGTCAGCCAATTGGTTGGTAGAGCTAGCAAAGTAAATAATAGCTAGCACAATTCTAAGAGCACATGGCTGTTGCGAAGAGTGCACAGTTATCAGAGAGCATGCTTAGAGGGTGGGGTGGCTGCAATGGTTGTCAAAGAGAAAAAAATGGTCAAAAGACACAGTGGCTGTCGAGTAAAATGCTCACAGGACACAACGACTATCAAAGAGCAAAAAAAATTATACTTGGATAGCCCAACAGCTATTGGAGAGCAAAAAATACTCAGAGTGCAATAGCTGCTACTAGAGAGAGGAAAGCCTACTCAAAGAGCACAACAACTGTTAGCAACAAATGCTCAGAATAGCATAGCGACTGCCAGAGGGCAAACTTCTCAAAGGATACAACAGCTACCGAAGAGCAAAGAGACTCACGAGAGCAGCAGCTGCCAGAGAGCACAGAGGCTCGGAGTGCATGGTGGTTGCCACAGAAAATAGAGGCTCAAAGACCACGGCAGTTGGTAGAGTGCAAATATGCCCGAAGGGTGGAGCAGCTATAGGAGAGCAAAGAGGCTTAGAGGGTGCAGCAGCAGCTGAAGAACAAAAATGCTCAGAAGACATGACAGATGTCGGATAGCAAAAATGCTCAAAGGACCCGGCAACTACCGAAGAGAAAAAGTGCTCAGAGGATGCAGTGATTACCAAAGTAGATCATCAAGAAGAGAGAAACATTAAGGCATATGATGAAGTTTGGGTGCTTAGACCACAACGGAGGTATTCAAATTTTAGGGAACATGGTAACAAAATATTCAGTGACCTTACTGATATAGAATCAATCTAATTGATCCTAATATGAACGCTACTATAACTACAAGATTCTAATATATCTACAAGATTCTAACAGAAGCCATGAGGAAAAAATCACAGAAAATTGTTTAGCAAATGAACAATACAGATTAGTGGACACAAAGATGAAAGGAAGCTTTTTCTATTGAATTTTATATAAAACACTTTTCTAGCTATCATTTGGAAAGGAATTGGCGGAATTATAGGAAGAACTACTATGTTTACATAGGTTGAGGAAACTTACATCTTCACACGAGTCGCCAGCCAAGGCTGAATGAAAGGTGACATCAGCAGCAGACAATAAGCCCACGGTACTCTCAATTATATCAGGAACCATTGGAACTTCTCCATAACTTGAAACAACACTATGCATAACAAAATCTCCAATATCAAAGTCAACTCCATGCTGAATTGAATTATATATAACCCCGACAGACGCCGCATCTCCATTCCCTGCAGAGATTGTAGGGCTTTGGGCAGAGCTAGTCTGCACATCACCATGAGGAAGAAGGCTCAAATTTTCTGATGAAGAAAACTTCGATGCATTTTTGGACATTATTGCATCAACATCACTCTTCAGCTTGTGGACCCTAGCATGTAGATTGTCTATTGCCCAAAGGAGCTGCTCTAATGAAGCATCAGCTTCACTGTAATCATAGAAAGGTTGAACTTCCCCGATGCCAAACCTGTCTATTGAATCAGCATGTGGCTCTATGATCACTATACCAAAAGAGAGTGTAAAAGCATTGTGAATCAGATGCAACTCAAAACAATGACAGGTAGACTAGAACTGCACAATAGTCAAAACAATGAAAGATAATTCTACACACAACCACTGACAAGCTAATGGTGTTAATAAAAGAGTTTTTTTCTTTTGTATCCTTATCTCTTAAGGGAAAAGAAACCAATAGATGCTAAAGACATCACTGATTGGACAGCAGCAAGACATTAGGTATCATTACAAAAGCAAATTTCTAACCTGGATTGCCAAAATCATCAGCCAAACCACCATCATTATCAGACTTCTTACTCTCTACAACATAAGTAAAGGAAAGAGTCACACATATCTCTAAAGCATGGACAAGTGATTGGTAAACATGAAAAGATAAGAAAACTAGGTATCAAGAAGGTAAATGAGTTGTACCAAGATAGGAGAAAATATAATGATGTGATGTATATGATCCAATTTCAGTTGTGTCTTCAATTTTCTTCCTTTTTCTTCTCTTGTTGGCCTTATTTCTACGTTTTTCACCCAAAAATGGCAATGACTTTGAACCAAACTCTTCTATGGAAAATTGACCGGGTGTTGTATGTTTACCCTTGTCATATTCTGCAAGCTCTTTACTATATTTTAATGCTAGTGAGTCAATTTCCTTAATTCTTAGTTCTGTCCATTTGCATCGCCATGTTAAAGGTCTTATAAAGTTCCTCCAATGATCAGTCAACTTCCTCTTCCTACAGTTACACCGCAAAAACGTAATGTATCAAACAAAAAACGTCCATATACATGCTTCACCAGAAAAACCAAATAACCAGGTATAGTGGTATACCACATTCTCTCTTCACCAATTCCTAATTAGCTTATGGAAGCATGATTTGATAATTAATGATATCTAAAGAAGACATTAATGATGACAGACCACACAAATACTGGTGATAGATTTTTCAGTACCAATCTTCACTAGATGCAGACCACAAATCCTTTGACTAAGAGTTATTACTATAACTATATTAGATGAACAATTATCTGGATTTAATAACATAAATTGAAGCGCATTTAATATCTAAGGAGTTCCATTGAGGCAAAGTGGGAAAATAACCTATGCTCTTACTGACACATCAAACCAACATACAATAAACAACTCGAACCTTTAAATTTCACACTAACACTCTTTTAATGATCATTACTAAAGTAGTGTGCAGATATGCTAAGATTTATAATTGCTAAACACCCACTATCTAATTTGAACCTTGAGTTCATAATATGAATTTTATATGTAACTTTAATCAATTTTCAACAATTTCATGACCTGGGTTCTTTAGATATTGGTACCAAGCTTATTTCCAAGCAAATGAATTTAAAATTTAATGATTTGAAAGAAAAGTCACCTCATTGGAAATGCAGAACCATCAAAAGCGTCTGGCAAGCCACCACTATCACCCAAGAACTCAGACTCCACTTCAGCATCACTGAATTTAGAACCATTTTCAGCACCAGACCCAGTGTCCGCAAACGAACTTGAATAGTCAGTTGCATCAGGGTCCTCACTTTTGTTGGATGCAAAATCACCCTTGTTTGCCCAACTCACTATATCAACTTCTGTGTCCTCAAAGACTTTTGTACTATTAATTTGTTCATCTAGAAAGGGCTCCTCCTTAATGAAGGGTTTCTCACAGTGACCCATGTTGCTCATACCCTTATGTTGCACCTTTGCAACTTATAAAGTGTATTTTGATTCAATCTTTCTATAATTATAGAGTAGGAATGAGTTAGTAGGGACATCAGGTTGTCTTTCACAAACTTAGCTCCATTTAAAGTTTTCCTGGTCAGGTTCAGAATGTTCAGATACATGAGCAAATTCAATGAAAAGAAAATCAACTCGTTACATGTACTGCTGAAATTGATATACAGAAAATAACAAAAAAAAAATAGAATAACAGCTTCTACCACACAAAATAGAGTATAAAGTCTAAATTTTCAATGGATTTTTGCCTAATTTAGAAGTTATAGGGTTCTGGCCCCTCCATAGTTTCCTAAGCATATAGCACTTGTCACGAAGTGTATAACAACGAATTTCCTACCATAATAATTACTTACAACCAACAGCCTCATTTCACGTTCAGAATGTATGCGTGTGCGGACAAAACCAGATCACAGAACAAAAACACAAATGAAATGGAAATAAAACGAATTGTTAAACAGTAGTATTCAAACACACGTTGCGAAAATCCAAAAACAAAGTCAGTGGTGCCAAAAAAAATTTGATGATATATTCTAATAAAAGAAAAAAAAAAAAAGACTCAAAGTCAATATAAATTTAACATTTAAAAGACGAGATTGAATTGAACTGATAAATCATATATATAGTCTTTTGGAACAATAATAGGTTGGTTACTCTCACTTTTTAAATAAAAAAGTCTTCCAAAAGATCTTGTATTTAAATAAGCACTCACACCCGCGCGCGCACAATTGTAACTTTCAAATTCCATTTGAAACTTTAAATCCAGTTTCGTCCCTCTGTAGATAAAACCAGAAGTTTCAACACCAATTCTTCAAACCAAGCAAAATCACGAATACAGGAAGGGGGAAACCCCGCAAGAAGAGTTACTTACACAGAACAAAACACATTAAACAGCAAAGTGATCAAGGATGTAAAATACTCCAGCCTTCAACGACACAAAAAACTCACCCCATACCAACACCTAAAATTTCACCACCACTCACACACATAATTAACTCAATGCACACCTAAATCCAAAAAACGAAGTATCGGGAGTTGCAACACAAACGGAGACTCAAAAAAATCGCAGACATCAACACACAAACACGTTCAGTAGAAGTGAAACAGCAGCACCGTGACGGAAAAGTAACGAAAGTGTCTACAAATGAAGGTGGAATGGAAGTTGAAGAGGCGAAAGTGGACGTGCATGTGGTGAGAGAGAGTGTGAAAGGTGGAAGAGGGGGTGAGAGAAAGTACCGAGAGAGTGAAGAGAGATTGAGAATGGGGAGTTGGCGGCGTGAGGAGCAAGAAGAGAGTGGGTAGTGGGAGCAGCAGCAGCAGTTAACGTTATAAACCTAGGAAGAGTAGAAAGGAAACGCAGGTTGCCGCTATTTATATATTGGAACTTGCCGGTTCCTTGTCTTCACACGTGTCCGCCGCTACCCTAACATTTGCACGCTTTTATTACTTCCCTCTTCTTCACCTTTAACTTCTTTTTCTGAATCCTTCACTCTTGGGTGATTAATTTCGCAAATCTTTTGCCTTCTGTTGTTAGGTTTCTTTGGGAATAAATTAATTTCAGATTTCAGTTTATTTTTAAATTTTTTAAAGATTTGTTTGGATCTGAAAATAAGATTTTAAAAGAAAAAAAAGTGGAAATGGAATTTAATATAGATATTGACGGTGAAAAATTAAATTATTTTACATTATTATCCAAAAAAATTAAATATTTTATTTTTAAACATGTTAGAATTTTGAAATAAAGAGGCAGTGGAAACACAAGGATGTTAGAATTTTGAGATGAAAGAAAAGGGTGACTAAAAGCTCATACTCTTGACTTAGTCACAATTAGTAAGAGTGCTTTTTCCAAGAGCTGTAACATTGTATGGAGATGTTATGGGTATGAAAATTTTGATTTTATTGATATGAAGATGATAGAATAATAATAATAATTTATTTATAATAAATTATACATTCACGTACATTAAATATGCATCAATCACTTTTATAGAGATTGTTAAAAAAATGTATAAAAAATGTATTCATATATTATAATTGATTTTATCAAGAAGTGGAGATCTAATAAATATAATTATATCATACCTATTTTACCTTGTGTATCCCAAATATTAGTTATTTAGCTTTCAATAACTATTTTAAATATTTTAAAACATAATTTTTGTCCATATTCTATAACAAATAGATATAATGATAAATTAAATTTTAAACAGTTTAATCAGTGTGTTAATATCATTAAATGCCAATTTAATACGATTAAGTTTTGTTTAGTATTTAATTTGAGTATACTTAATCAAACGACCATGATAATTTATATGAATTATCCGTATAATAAACAAATTCAAATTAAAATATGATTTTATGTGTGTGCACATATGTATATAA
>Ga0123340_1000940_pt1 | contig 22537 bp, 19 predicted proteins | sample SirMexnodulemix_FD_89961 | JGI IMG/M metagenome (GOLD analysis project Ga0123340, IMG submission 89961) | Root nodule microbial communities of legume samples collected from Mexico - Siratro Mexico nodule mix | ecosystem: Host-associated > Plants > Roots > Nodule | place: Mexico: Nepantla...
AAAAAAATTTAAATTTAATTTTTCATTATTATTTTAATTTCTTTCTTAAAAGAACAACAAAATTATGAGTATTATATGTTTTCATAGTGATTAAATTTATTTAAAAAATATATAAAATAAAGACTACAATATTATATTATTGTTATATATATTGAATTAGTTTATAAATATTTCGGTAGTATGGAAATACTATTATAGATAGCATTTATATTAAAAAAAAATAACAAGTATGATACCCAGTAATTGAATTTTGAAAGATATTATTTAAGATTTTCATTACTTTACATTTAGATATATTAATATTATATTAGAATTTTTAAGTTTTAGTCTTTATATTTGTATTGAGTATTACAACAAGTTTTTTAAAAGATGGGACCGATTTGAGTTTGTTTGGGCCTTTAACCATCTATTTGGACCCGAATCCAATTTTGAAGAGATCATTTTAAAGATCATAGACTATCAAAGAGAAGTTCTCTAAATTGTATAAATTGTTTACTACAATTTAAAATAATTTGAGCCAAGTAAACTAGTTTTGAGCCTTGTATTTTGGGTTGAGTAATATAAGATGTTGAGCTTTGAAGTCCATAAATAATGTTAAATGTCCACATAGAGCAATCTAGACGCCAAGTTACTCAAGACACACGTAGAGCATGCATCACATGGAAGCTATAGCATTAAAGGAGTTGTCACATGACAACCCCTCCTTCAAGCCTTACGGTCCAAGTTAGGGTATGGAAGAAACTCTCTCATTGTGCCGCTTGCGATCAATATGTGTGAACCTTGAGGTACAAGTTAGGATTGTAAAGATTGTCATAGAAGCTAAGGTGAGAAGCTTGTCACAGAAGTTAGAGTTAGAGAACTTGCTCTAGAAGTTAGAGTAGGAATTCAATTTATAAATAGGAGTGCATGGGGATGTAAATGGAAGCTTGAATTTGAATAATGAAGTGTTACTAAATTTGTTCTAACTTCATTGTTCGTGGGCTGCTATTTGTTAGCTCTTTTTAAGACCAACTTAGAACAACTTGAGAGTTAACCTAACCTCTCTTAATCCTTGTTCCATTTAAACATTCAAATCACTTTAATTCTTCCTTCATTGAATTCCACTACTTCTGCATCCAATTTCAATTGGTGTAGTTCTTCCAAACTATGAAAATAATGCATAAACAATAGCTAGACATGCGGGCACAACAACTAGCCCATCATAAGGTATTCAAAGCAAGGTTCATGATTTAGTTAAGTTCTTCTCCATATACTCATTGTTTTTCATCATTACGTGTTGTTACAGGCTCTTTTACATGTCTTGATTGAGTTTCCACCGTTTATATTGTGTTATTATTCAAATTAATCAGTTCAAATCAATTTCAAGTTCTTGAACCTTCCAAAACAACAATATATATGCCATTTTGTGCAGTGCAATGAGCTTTTGTATTTTTCATTTTTTTTGTTTTCTTCAATTTTAATTGGTTCAAATTGTATCTAAGTGTTTGTTTTTAATTTTGTTAATATGTTCCAGTCATGTGAATCTATAAATGTCAACAATTATGTGTTCTACGTTACTATATTAATTAGGTGTTTGATGAAATACTATAAAGCAACAAGTGTTTGATGAATATGTGCAATAACTTGTGTGCTTTGGTGTTTTTTTTTTTTTTTTTTGAGTTCTTGTACTTACTATTATATCATTAGTAAGTCTCCTTGAGTAACAATTCCATTATTCTAGTGGTTATGATCCATTTTTATCAATTTCATAGGTTTCCTTCCATTGCTCATAAATTGTTTGATGAAAGTTCACTAAAATTGAAAATTTTACTAAAAGCAAACTACTTGATATTTTGAGCTGAAAATTTGTGTGAGAATACTTCAAGATGTTTACAATAATGTCTTAAAAAGGTGCATTCAAATTCAAAATACATAAAAAAATGATGAATAGAAAAAGCTAGAATGCTAGTGGCTGAAAACAGAGGTGACACTCACTATTTCCTCTCGGGTTTTGAATTATTTTAATTTTTCTAATCACTATGCCAAATTAATTACTTCCATTTCATATATGATGTTAGGAACTTGAATAAAAATTTCATAAAAAAGTTCATTTTAGAAAAAAAATGTAATAAATCCAAGAAGATTGACTGCGAGATTATGTGTGGCGAGGAATGGAACTACCTAGGGCTGAGGTGGAATGGTACATCTGCAAGGAACACATGCCCACCAATGGAGATGATTTTGTTTGAAAAGGAAAACATGAATTCCATATGCCTGGTTGAAGAGTTTTATATTTTGAATTTTAAATTTAAATTTTGGCTCCAATTTTTAATTAGCCCCTCATCCTATAAATTAGAGGGTTGATCACTTGTAAATTTAACTTTGAATGAGCAAGAGAATTATGCCAAAATTTCAGCTCACTTTGTTCTTGAAGTTTCTCTAGGTTAACACCTTTTTTAGAGAGTCTAACTTAAAACATTACTGGAAATTGGCCCAACATTTTCCAACGACTTTGCTTCAAGGTTCATTACTTCATTCCAACACTTTAATTCTTCATTTCAATGCTTTTTCCATCCTTCATCCATCCCCAATCCAAAAAGAACAAAATCCACATCAAAGGAGCATAGGAAAGCCATCAAAACTAACCTCCCCCTTTCACATGCTTTACTAATTCATTTATTCACCTAATTTTATTGTGAAATACAAGTTCTCAGACAATAGTAAAGAATGTTGACAATATTGCAATTTAGTATCCGATGAATTCAACTGAAACCAAGCACAAGGAAGACTTGAAGATGACTTAGTGTTGGTGTGTATGAGTTGTCTAGTTATGTGCATGCATCGCATGCCATTAGAATGACCTCTAATGATCCTTAATGTTTTTAAAATATAAAACTAGAACTGGACTAACTAAGGGCTAAGTCAAAATGGTTCACAAAACTTTTTAAAGGTTTTTTTTTTCAAAAACAGTAAGGTAAAAATTTGTTTTAGCATAAATCAATCAATTTAAATATGTTTTCAATCGATTATTTTTATAAAACTGTAATAGATTTTTAAAACAGTTTTGAAGACAAATAAAATAACTTGTGAGAGTGCAATTTTGCAATATATAGAGACTGAGAACATTTGAGAAATGAAAAATTGAGAGCAAACCTTGTGAACAAAGAGAATTTTTTTATCAAGAACTAAGAAAGTGATTCTTGGAGCTCATCCCTAAACTGTGATTGCACTGTACTATTTTTCATCGATTTTTCATTTGGGGAAGTCACTCCAAGCTTTTCCATTTCAACTAATTTGTGCTAGTTTGGTTGTAATTCTGTTTTATTTTTAATTTTATTGTTTGAAAGGTGTATTGGAGCTATAATTGTATGGATTTACTTTTATAGGAATGCAGTAGGGTTCTACACAATGTTTAGTGTGATCTTGTAAGGTGCAAGATAGGTTCTTGATTTTATTGTTTGAACATTGTTATTCTTTAGTGAAATTTCTTTGCTTGTTGGCAAAAAGACTGAATGTAGCTCTTGAGGAAGAGTGAACCAGTATAAGTCTTTGTGTTCTTGCTCTCTCTTTCCTTATTCTTGAATCACGTTTCAATTCTGTATAATTTCTACCTTTGCACGAATTATCAATTAACTGCTCTTGGATTTCTACATATTGTTTTTCCAGTACTGCACTGATTGTCATTTGCTGATCAAATTGTATTCCATTCAATTTGTGTACTGTGTTTGATCTTATTTGCATAACCTTGTGTGGATTGTGAAAAATTTTTCATTTCTTGATCATTTTGCACAATTGTATATTTATGATAAAAACAATTTGTTGATTTTGTGACTTAATCAACTATTTTTCTATGATGTTGATTTGTTGAAAAATTGTAACAAATTGTTCTCAAATTTAATTGATTACTTTTTTTGGTCGGATTTTTGACAAAGAAAATTTAGTTGATTATTTGTTCAATTGAATTGATTGATTTTATATTGTGTTTTCTTTACTAACATTTCAATTGATTATTTTTACTTTTGAACCCACAATAAATTGTTTCAATTAAGAGAATTCATTCTTTGTTTCTATCTTTTACACAATATTTGCAAAAAAAAAATTTGAAAGTTCAAATTCACCCCCTCTTGAGCTCATCATTAGATTCTTTTCAATTGGTATCAAGAGTTGGTGCTTGTATTTTAATCAAGTTTTTATCTTATGGCTGAGAACAAATTACCTTCTGTAGAGGGAGCCTCAATAATTAGGCCTCTTATATTTAGTTGTGTAACTAACAATTTTGGAAAGTGAGAATGGAAATTTTCATTTAATCGATTGACTGTGGGATTTTGAATGCTATTGTAAATGGTCCCTTTGTGCCTATGATTGTTGTGAATGGTATAGTTGTAGAAAAACCTTTTGATGAATTAAATGATGTTGAGAAGAGAAAAGTTCAATATGATTGCATAACTAAGAACATTATAACTTCTGCTCTAAACCTTGATGTCTTCTTTAGGGTATCTTAATATTCTTGAGCAAAAGAAATGTAGTATCCTTGAGGTTATTCAAGAAGGTATAATAGATGTCAAGAGGGCCAGGAAGCATGCACTGATTCAAGAATATGAGTTGTTCAGAGTGCAGCAGGTTGGAAAGATTGCAAATGTGAAGAAGACAATCACCCAAATTGTCAAGCAATATATAGGACTTGGGAAGGAGCTTAACAAGGAAGATCTCAATATCAAAATCCTAAAATTATTGGATAGGAGTTGGTAGCCAAAGGTCACCACAATATCAAAAACAACGAACTTGACAACCTTGACTACTGCAGCACTCTTTGGAAAGTTGAGGGAGCATGAGTTAGAGATGAACAAGTTCAAATAGGAGAATGGAGAAAGGAAGGCTAGAGCTCTAGCACTCAAGTCAGCTTCTCAAAATGATGACAATAGTGAAGATGACTCCAGTGATTGTAGTGATGCAAATACCCTTAACATGCTAACTAGAAGGTTCCAAAAATTATTGAAGAAGAAAGGAAAAGAAAAGAACCAACAAGCCAAACGGTACAAGGTTGATCAGCCCTTGATAAGTTTGCAAGTCCAATGAAGAACTCAAGAGAGAAACCCTCACTTCTAAAATTTTTAGAATAAATTTTGTATTTCAAATTCAACTTCTTGTTTACATGTGTTTTTTTGACTTAAATAGACTTTTGTTAACTTTTGAAAGCTGACTTGATTCCTCATTAGCCCAAAAACCTCCAAACTTAACGCAACAACAACATTTTGGCACACTTTTAGATTACTAATTAATTACATAAAATGGGAATACGAAAAACACAATTTACTAAGCATGACTACTTTAAGCCCTGTGGAAAATTAATCAAAATACATCAAAACAAAATTTAAAATTCATCCAGAATAATGGCTGACTTTTTAGAATTTAATCTTAGCCCAAAATAGCCCATTTACACTTAAATTAACTCAGGTGGCACATGACATATAGACCCCATGCTTCAATTGGATTGTTTTTGGCCAAAAACTACTTCATTTAATCCCTCATCAGCCCATATCAAATTAAGAACGAAATCAGGTTCAAAGTCAGTCTTCAAATTTGTTTACTTAGCCCAAATGTCTTGAACCAACCCACTCAATGTGTTCTTTAGCTTTCTGGCCCTTAACCTTGTGATTGGTCCAGTTGGAATTTCCAAAATGTCATTTGGATTGCTTAGATTTGCATGTTCTTGAGTCTAACTAAACTTAAGCTCTTGGTTCTCAGCATCCTATCTTTCCTCAGAAAGATTCGACCTCAAATCATCACCTGCATCATAAGGAGATAAATTAGGAACATTAAAGATAGTACTAACACTATACTTACCTGCTAGATCAATCTTATAAGCATTGTCATTTATTCTTTCAATGACTTGAAATTGTCCATCTCCCCTAGGAGCCAGTTTAGATTTTATTTGGGTTGGAAATCTTTCTTTTCTCATGTGCACCCATACCCAATCTCTTGGTTCAAATGTGACTTGTCTCCTTCCTTTATTGGCATGAGTTACATATTGCTAATTTTTTCTTTTCAATCTACTATTTAACTCGTTCATGAATTTTCTTCACCATCTCAACTTTCTTCTTACCATTAAGGCTGACTCATTCATTGATAGGTAATGGTATCAAATCCATAGGAGTTAATGGATTAAAACCATAAACTACTTCAAAAGGAGAACAATTAGTAGATGAGTGCACAGTTCTGTTATAAGCAAATTCAGCATATGACAAGCAATCTTACCAATTTTTCAAATTCTTTTGAGCAAACACTAAATCTATGATAAATATATACAATGTAAGAACTTTACCATCAAATATACACTAAATTAAGTTGCTGATAAAAAATTCGGGTCAAAAATAAATTTCTAACTATTTTTAATGAATTTTACAAAATTGAAAACCTCTTGCAAAGAGAAGTGCAAGGGGTGTTGAACCAAAAATTCACGGTGGAGAAAGACTCAAGCATTAAGTGTATAACATCCTTAAAAACCTTTAATATAAAAAGTTAGCAAATCACCTATGTCGAAAATGCTAAAGAAAGTAGATGAAAAGGCAATGAAGGAACCAACCAAATGAATGTGAATGACAATGAAAACGCATAGAACCGAGAATGAAAAACTTAATCGAGACAATCGCGAAGCTTGAGCACGCCAAATGAACGTGGAAGAAGCCAAAAATGGAGCCAAATGAACCATAGCAAAACCAGTAAACACAAATATGCAAATGAAAACCAATGAGAAGAAAGAAAAAGCGACATCACCCGAAACGAACCCCACAACGCGAAACAAGACAAGACAATTAGGCTCATGAAGGAGAAGGAAGTGTAAGAGAAAACGTTGCACAAGAGTTAAAATCCCTAATTTTAACTAGAGGGACATACTACGTCGGTTGGGAGCTCCCAACCAACATAGTATCTGCCCAAATTTTACCCAATTTTCTCCAAAAGTCACTCGTCCGCCACGAGAAGGATATTACGTTGGTTGGAAAGTCCCAACCGATGTAATATGGGTTACATATAACGTCGATTGAGATCTTCCAACCGACGTAGTATCTTCAACGCCATTACAAAGTTTTCAAATTTTGAATTTTTAGTTTTTCAGTCTTTTATACGTCAGTTATGAGTGGCAACCGACGTAGAATATGATATATTACCTCGTGTTTGAGTTAACTGTCGTAATATCTCTTCAAATATTTACAAAAATGTCATCGTATTTTTGTTTGTCATAGAATATATTCTTTTTACTAGTGATTGTTCTAACATAAACGAGTATGTCACTTTTATATTTACATAGTAAAATTAAATTTGAAAATCATTAAAATGTGTAAAATATATTTATAATTTAATAGAAAACATACTATTATGAAAGAAAATCCAACAAAATATAAGACAACGAGGTATTTGTAATGAAAAAGTATTATTCTATCAATTAATGAAAATAGTTAAGGCATGGTATAAAAATATTACATTACTTTAACCTTATACCTCCTTTCAAATCTTGCTAAGAAATATTTTACATTACTTTTTCTACTTTGTTATATACTTGTATTTTGTCGGATACCTGTATTTTAATAGTATTATTTTATTATCATTATTTAAGTTTTTTATGTGGTTCTCTGTCTCTAGGACAAGTTTCCGAAATTGCTTTATTTATTACATTATACGTCTTTTAATGCTTCATTGCAATGAAAAATTTATTATGTTTTTCTTTGAAAGTAGTGTTGAACATGAATAAGTAACAGTTTATCATTTATAATCAATATTTAATCTTTTATTAATATTATAAATAGAGAGATAGAAATGCATGTTCCGCAATATAGTTCTTTCGTATTATTAGTAACCCAACCCAAAGTATCAGTCATGGCATTGTTGGTAAGTGCTATAAATTAATGCATCGGACAAGGACATCCATGATTAATAATTTTTTTCAAAAATAAGTATTTTCAAGAAAAATAAATATTTTTTAAAAATAAATGAAATTATTCATAAGTTAGAATTAATTCGCATTCACATAATTTTTCCAAATTTTTATTTTTAACATTTAAATAAATTAATTTTAATTTTTTAAACTTTTTATTTCTTAGAAGTCTTGCTCCAAACATGGTCTAATTATGTAAAGATGCTTGCTTAGACAATCGTATGCTTATGAGTATTGTTGTGCCCCACGCCAAAATGCACATAAAACATTAACATTGTTGCTACCTTCTTCCTTCCAACAATTTAATCTCATCATGTTGTTTTGGTCATGGAGTGCTTTTTTAGGTGTATGTGTTTCATTCACTAAGATAAGATCAATGGAAGTAAATTTATGAAAATAATGATAACATAAATCAAAATGGAAATGTTAAAATGTATAAAAAATGATTTAGTAAATTTTTATAAGTTGGAATTGAGAATTTATTATATATGTATTACATGTTTAACATATTTCAAAATGTCACTAGTAGAAAAAGGGCCTTTATCATTGGTTCTGAGAGGCCTTTGTCGTCGGGTCCCGAACCGACATTGACTCAGGAGACGCTGAATCAGACGTCGGTTAAACAATCGACGTCATGTAGTTCACCACCATATCGGTTAAGACCAGCCAATCGATGTGGTGCTTTGCTGAAACAGTAAAATAGAAGAAACACCACGTCGGTTTTGACACTAAACCGACGTGGTGCTTTTTCTGTTTTCAATTTTAAGATGCACCACCACATCGGTTTTAACCATAACCAACGTGGTGATTCCATCACAATGACGGTTTTAACCATAACCGACATTGTGTTTGTGTTTATTTTAAATATACAGATTAAATAAGTTACTAACCTCCCTGCATCAATTCCAGAAACCAACCAGAATTCATTTCAATCCACAAAATGATATGCAATTGTAGTTCTTAGTTAGTATATACACTAATTTACACTAAAATCTACTTTTAATACAATAAGAACTACTTTGAATCTACACTAAGATTGACTTCTAACTTTGAGAAAGTACTTTGTCCATTTTTTTTGAATTTCTTCTATATTGTTCTTGTCCAATGGCTCTGTATTTTGAAAAACCTGAAATAAATACAAAGTTTAATCTTAGAACTTCAAAATTAACAAACATTTGACATATTTACAAACTTATAAGAGAAAAACTTACATGCTCCTGAGAATCCATGATCCCAGCTCTTGCTATGGTTCTCATCCAATGCATAATGTAATATCCACATTCCCAACTTCCTCGTTGCTTATTGCACTTTCATTAAAGTTCAATCATCAAAAAATTGAATAATGCTAATTTTAATAAAGTTAATTAAATTTAGAGTTAAATACCTTAGTCTGTATCCATTGGAGGTTTTGGGTTGGGGATGAAGATCTTCTGCAAAGAACCTTACACACATTCATTGCACTAAAATACAAGTTGTGTAGTAAATTGCTTATTTGTACATAAAATAGTGATATATAATACTTAAAGTTGATTAAATGATACCTTTGTACAATTTGTTTCAAATCGGTCGTTGGCTTCTTATGCAACGAACAAAACCAAACAATTGTGTTGTCTGCGAGACACACAAGCATCAGCTGCCAATGAGACCTAAAATAAAAAAATGTATTAATAATGTAATATATTCAACATTACTTAAGATTAAAATATAAAAATTTGAAACTTACTAATGGATAATTGGGGCAAAGTAAATTCTCTTCCTCGATTCTGAAATCCAGTTTTGTATATAGGTCTGAGTGTCAATCATTTTATTTCTAGACCTTTGTAAACTTTGTGGTTCAAGGAATCCATAAATATCAGGATTCCCTGTGTCATAAACTAAGTCATTTATACACGTGCATTGTGAAAATCAATGTTAGTAATAAGATAAGTTGATGAAATAAATAATTAACAAACATGTAGAAAGGTATACTACATCATCCAGAACTGAATTATATTAATGTTTAAGATCTAGGAACCACCAACTAGTTCACAAATGTCTAGCATCGATATATATAGTGGGACACCTTCAATCCCAAAGATAGATGCTTTCTAAGGAATTTGAGTTGGATTATTAAAATACTCGTAGAGTATATGAGTCAACTCTTGAAGTGGATTCACTTCTGACTCAATTGGTGGAGACCTAGGACTTAAATCATGAGTTGGTGATTTCCCTTTACTCCCTTGGTCCTGTAACACTTAAACAAAATGTATTAATTAACATTAACTGTGAATTTAAATAAGATTAAGACAAATCACAATACCTGAGTCCTTTAGAAATGGCCTGTAGGAGATGTGTAGGCCACACAATAAATGTACCAAGTGCCTCTCACACAAGTCTGACCTCTAATGTGGGCATAGGCACCTCGGCATCTGCCTGTCTAACTTCTTTGACGACCACTCTAACAAAATCTTCTCCAAATGGCATTGTATGGATTGTTGAAGATGTGGGAAACACTCTCCCAATCGCCACCAATCGAGGAGGATCTCCAACAAATAATTTACACCGATATGAGGTATCAGTGTTGGTGTCCTCCTCCTCCTCCTCGTTTGGTGCAGCACAACTCCCCTTTGTGTTAGCTCTCCCATGTGTAGGTACTACACCACCTTCCTGCAAAGGAGTGTGTGATAAGAACCAATTTTGAGTGTTTTTATACATGAGAAATATTGAGTACTTGTGGGTTTAAGTGTTATTTAAAATAGTAATTATTCCAAATTTTAGAGTTTTCGGATTTAAATTTATGTTTTGAGTCCTGAGTTAAAGGAAATCATTTAATCTCAATTATTGTGAAATTTCAGGTATAAAAGAATGAAGAAAATAATAGATTGGAAGATTCATGAAGAAAAGAAATAAAAAGTTTAAAATAGAAAAAAAGCCCAAGAGAAAAGTCACTTAACCTAGGCCCAAAACCAAGTTTAAAAGAAGATTTTTAGAGTTTTGGGAGGCAACAAGACCTAGAGGACGGAGGCAGACGGTTAGAATCAAGATTCTCTTCTTCTGTTGTAATCTTCCTTTCATTGGTTTGTAATGGCTGCCATAGGTAGCTAAATCTTCATATCTTGGGATTGAATGTAATCTTTTCGAAACTCATTTGTATTTTGGGATCTTGATTTATAATATTCAGTTTCTATTGAGATTTGGTATTTCCATCTCATTCTTCATGCTTGATTTTATATTATCTATAGAATCTTGTTTTTAATTCTTGAAAGCTATTGGAAAGTGATTTTCAGTTTATGACCTAGAGGAAAATACACAGTAATTTGGGATTCTAGGAATAGGTTTCGATTTACTAAATGCAATACATCGTTTCTTAATGCTGGGTAACTGATTAGATAGCTGAGGAATTTACATCTGAGAAGTTTCCTTATGAATCTCATATTTAAGGAATCAATTTGAGTGATTTTTATATATGCATCAAGTTTGAATAGTCATAGTCATTATATTTCATGATTTACCAAAGTTACTATTGAACATTAGACGGTCCAAAGTCCCTTTAAAGGATCAAATCATTTGATAAAGTTTTGATGATAACAAAACTCAAGTATACATTTATATTTGATGACTTATACACATTGCGCAGTTAACGTTATTATTATTAAAGCATGAGACACATGGTTTATAAAGAGATAAGTTTTCTTATTATTTACTTTTATGTTATTGATTTGATTTAAATTGATTTTATAGCATTATGTGCTTTAACGTTCAAATTTGTTTATAATGAAAATTATTCAAATTATTATGGAGTATTTAAATGTGATTAATTGATTTTATATCATATTATGCTTTAATGGTCAAATTTGTTCTTAATGGAAATTATTCAAATTATTATGGAGTATTTAGATTTGATTAATTGATTTTATATCATGATGTGTATTAACGTTCAAATCTGTTCATAATAGAAATTATTCAAATTATTGATGAGTATCCCAAATATAATTTCTCTATGTTATTTTAATTATTTCCAATACAGACTTAACCAAGTTTAATACAGTATGAAAATTAGAGAAACATTTACAGTTTGAGCTCCATATATCAGAAAGTCAAGATTGCTCTGTTCAAGCATCCCAATGACTAGTTTCTAAAAAGATACATATAGAGGAGCAATTTCAAGTTGAACAACAAGAAGCAAAAAGATAAATTCATATAATACATTGAAGAAAATATACTAGGTGTTTATTGTCAATTTGCTATTGAGAGCATCTAGAGTTTTGGGTTGTGTGAAACTATTGTGTAATTCTTCACCATTGTGAAGTAAACCCTTGTGAGCTTTCATTGTTCTCTCTTTTGAGAGTGTTTCTTTAAATCTTGAGTGGTCTTGATCTCAGGGGGAGATTGAGACTGGTATAACCTGGAGAGGTTTGTGTACTCGTGATAACCTGAAGAGGTTTGTGTACTCTCGTTGTATCCTGGAGAGGTTTGTGTACTCGTTGTAACTATTGACTGAATAGTGGAACCTCTTGAACGGTTTATTTAAGGGAGAACTGGACGTAGCCCAAGAGATTAGGGTGAACCAGTATGAAATTGCTTTATTTGTGCTTATATATTTTTGCCTTGGTTGGTAGTTTCTATTTATAGCGAATTGAGTTCAGGCTCCATTCAACCCCTTCTTCTAGAGCCAGCTGTTCCTACAGTTACAAATGAGTGAGATAGATGAGTTCAATTGTAGGATGTTTCCCCAATTATTTCAGAATATTTTTACCGCTTATTAACTTTGTTTCTTAAATTATATGTTTGTAGTACTTGTTAGTCAAACCAAACCTCCCTTTAAAACTGAATTTGCTTATTGAGTAGTGATGCTGAAATTATAAAATAGAACTATTCCCTAAGGAATCAACATCTTTACTTAACTCACTATATTACTTGTGACTCGGTACACTTGCCGAATAAAGTCTTAACAAGTTTTTGGCATCATTGCCGGGGAATAGTTATTGTTTTTGAATTTAAGAACATAGCTCATTAAGTACTGTGAATATTTTCATTTTCTTTTTTTTTTCTTTGTTTTCTTTTTGTTTTAGTTATTTGATAATCCTCTTGTGCTAACCCTTGATTAAGTTGTTCCTAATTTATGTTATTGAGAAGATAGGTTTCTAGAGATCAACTGCAATTTGATTCAGAAATAGAGAAGACAGCTCGGAACAACTATAGAAGGAAAAAGAGATCAAAGCAAGGAGCAAGAGAAGAACCTTTCGCCAGCCCTCACAGAGATATTCAAGTAAATCAAGAAGAGAATATGGCTGCAAGAGAAAGAGCTCCACCACCGCCTCCACCTAGAAGAACTCTGGGGAACTATACCATGCAGTAAGGGCCAAGACATTTCTCTAGCATAGCAATGCCTGCCACCACTCGTCATGTAGAAATGAAGGCGGCTTTCCTCAATTTGATTAGTGTTAACCAGTTCACGGGAATGGATAATGAAGATCCATACGCTCATCTCGCCACATTTTATGAGCTTGTTGGAACTATGGGGTTCAAAGAAGGTGATACCGAATATGCTTACCTGTGTTTGTTTCTTTTTTCATTAGCAGGTAAGCAAAAGAATGGTTGAAATCCCATCCCAATCAGAGTCTGACAAGCTGGAATGATGTAGAGGAAAAATTTATGCATAAATTTTTCCCACTGTCTCGTTTCATCAAGGCCAAGTCAGACATTTCCACATTCAGGCAAGGGTCAGATGAAGCATTATGTGATGCTTGGGAACACTTCAAGGTGATGCTAAGAAGATGCCCAAACCATGGCCTGGAAGACATAGCACAACTGACTATATTTCACAATGGTCTGAAGCCTAACACCAAAATGATATTGGATGTAGCAGCTGGAGGTACCATGATGAATGTGGATGCAGAGCAAGCAACAAGAATCATTGATGCTCTAGCTTCTACAGACTATCAGGCCCAACATGACAGGCAAGTTGTTCAAAAGAAGGGAATGCTTAATCTTAGTACCTCTGATGCACTCTTAGCTCAGAATAAGATCTTGACCCCGCAGATGGAGGCAATCACAAAGCAATTATCAAAATTGCCTCAGCAACTACAAGCTATGTAGTCCTCTCCAAATCAAGGCTAAACTATGAAGTGTGACTTCTGTAGAGGTGACCACTCAAATGGACAATGCTCTTATGAAGTTAATCCTTCACAAGAAGAGGTTCAGTATATGGGAAATCAAGGTAGACAAGATGGTTATTCTGGAAATTATTAGAATAATGCAACTCAAGGGTGGAGAAATAATCAAAGTCAACGCTTTAGGTGGAAACAGGATGTTGGCCCATCCATTAGGCAACCTCCCTACCAACAACAACAATTCCTTTCAACTCAAGATAGAACAACCAAGTTGGAAAATACTCTGGAAAAATTCATGCAAGCCTCTATGGCTAATCAGAAGAATACAGAGGCCTCCATCAGAAATCTTGAGACACAAGTTGGCCAGTTAGCCAAACAACTAGCAGATCAACAAGGAAGCCAATTCTCAGCCAACACCCAAACTAACCCCAAGGAGCACTGCAAGTCAATTACAACAAGGAGTGGAAAGGTTGTGGGAGAAGATATTGGTGATAAGCAGAATGTTGAAGAGAGTGGAGTGGAAGAAGAGAAAAATTAGAGTGAGGGAGAAAAAGAAAAGAGTAGAGAAGAAAGTGGAAGGAGTGAGAAATACAAAAAAGGTGAGAGTCAAATGAGAAGTCCCCCTGTGAGGGATATTCCTTACCCGCATACCCCCTCAAGGAAGGACAAGGATAGACAATTTTCAAGGTTTATGGATGCTCTAAAAAGGCTACAGATTAACATTCCATTCACTGAAGCCCTGGAGTAAATGCTAACTTATGCCCGGTTCATGAAAGAGCTATTGACAAAGAAGAGAAAAATTCCTGATCAGGAAACACTTGAACTGGAAGCTGGGTGCAGTGCCATGATCCAAAAATTCTTGCCATAGAAATCTAGAGATCCGGGAAGCTTCACCTTACACGTTACCATAGGAAATATCACAATTGAAAGAGCTTTAATGGATCTTGGAGCAAGCATCAATCTTATACCTCTCTCCATGCTGAAGAAGATTGGAGATGTTAAAGTGAGACCACAAGGATGACTCTATAGCTAGCTGACAGGTCTATAAAATATCCATATGGGATTGTTGAAGATTTGGTAGTGAAGGTTGACAAATTCTTATTTCCAATAGATTTTGTGGTCATAGACATGGAGGAGGATGTTGAAGTCCCCCTAATTTTTGGAAGACCATTCATGAAAACTGCCAAGGTCATCATTGATGTTGATAAAGGGAAACTTAAGGTGTGTGCACAAGATGAAAAGGTGAGCTTTGATGTCTTTGAAGCTATGAAACATCCAAGTGGTGCAAAAGAATGTTTTAGAGTGGATGTTTTAAATGAAGTTTGTGCTAAACAGGTGTTAGCACCAATGCTAAGCATGTGATTTGATGAAGTTAATAAAGATCATAGCTTGCTGAAGTTCTGATGAATTGGGTCTGGACTATGTTAGATCAAGGCCTAGCATGTGAGTTGATGAAGACTGCTTCATGAAGAACCTGTTGGAACCAACCTGGACTAGAATTGTTCAAGTGAATGACTTTGAGCCAACATGAAGATGGTTGGGTGTTTCGGTCTTGGTCCTTAGTTGGGTTTGTGTGTTGATGTTGGCTTAGTTCATAACCATTAGTGGTATGGTTCATCATTCCTGGGGTGCTAAGAGATTCACAAATATTTTTATTAAAACTGCTTTTAAGAAAAATAACCCAAACTGTTTTTTGCTGAAAAAGTTTTTTCAATAAATTGAAATTTTAAAACAATCGATTGAATGTGACAGTTATTTCTGTTACTACTGGAATCTTTGACTGAGTCAACTAACGGTCAATTCAATCGATTGAATGGTTTGTTCAATTAATTGAACCACTGACAGCTAAGTTGTTTTAAATCAGAATTGTCTATAAAAAGGAATGGTCTCTATCATTTTCATAACTTTTGAGATTTCTGAAATACACATTTGAGAATTCCTAAGAGATTAGAAGAGCCCTTTCTGTGCAAACTATTTTCGAATTGATTTTCACACAAGAAATCATAAAGATTGTGAATCTTGAAGCACTTCTTGAGTGAGGATCAAATGCTTTAGTTCTGGACCAAAGCTAAGTCTTCCATACTTGATCTTAATCCAATTTGTATTGCAAACAGTATGGTTGATTGATTTGAACTGTATTCTGTTCTTGTTGTATTCAATTACTGGAGTGTAATTGGGAAGTGAAGTGGGTTTCTGTACTAGTGTAACACCAGTTGAAAGGTTCAGTGTGGTGGGTTTACTGCTGGGAGTCGTAAGTATTGTGGGGAGCAGTTTGTAACTTGCTGGGAGCAAGGGTGTAAAAATGATCTTGGATCATTTTAGTGGAAATCTTTGCTAGTTTGGCAAAGGACTAGACGTAGCCCTTGTGGAAGGGTGAACCAAGATAAAAAATCTGTGTTCTTACTTTTCTCCCTACTCTTCTTGATTGATATTATTCAACTGCTGTTATCATATGAATTGACTGGATTAAAATCTAATCATCTTGTTGATTGTATTATGATTCTTGAAGAGTTCAGTAAACTGTTTGAGTGAATATGTAATACTTCTGTTGTATATTCTAAACATCTGTTTACTGAATTGTTTACTGGACAGTCCAGAACCGTGCAGTTAATTGATTTTATAAAGATAATTCATTCTCATACTTAAATCACTTTCCAGTTTTGCGAAAATTTTTAAAGTTCAATTCACCCGTCTCTTGAACTCGGTCCAATCTATTTTTTACAACAGGAAAAGAGGATCCATGCATTTGATCATTTGATGAAAATTCTTGCCATTGATGAAATAAATAAAAGGGAAGAAAGAGAAGTGCATAAATGTTGCGAAAAGTTTGGAAAGGCGAGGAAAATTTCCAAGAACAGTGACCAAAAGCAAAGAAGGCCTCATGGAGCAGTGAAGTTAAAAGATCCTGAATCTCATTGGAGTTGGACTGTAAACGGACAAAGGCTGAAGCATTATCTTGGTGGTGAGATTTGGAAACATAATCATGGTTAGAGGAATGTTTTCGCTTGGGCGAGTCGGGAGTCGCCTGGGCGAATTTTGTAGAGAAAAAAAGAAAAAATGTTGAACTACAACTCACGCCCGAACGAAGCTGGTTTCGCCTGGGCGAAAATTGGAGGTGCTTACTGCAATGGTTTTGCCAGGGCGAGTAATGACTCGCTTGAGCGAAAATTTAGGGTATCTACTGGAGTATTCTCGCCCAAGTGAGGCTGATCTCGCTCCGGCAAAATTTTCGCCGAAAAAAAAAGACGTAGTCTCGTTTTTACTCTTGCACGCCACGTATGCTCAATCTCTCTCAATCTTCAATTTTCACTGCATAATCTTCGAGGTAAGTGTTCTTTGGTCTCAATGTCTCTCACTTAACCAATTCAGCTCTTATGTCGCAGGGCCTAGGGATAGGCGTAATTTTCATGGGGGAGGTGGAGCAGGCACATTCACAGCTACAATAGAAGAATATCAGGATGTAGAATTTGACACCGACTTTGATAGGATTGTGAGGGAAGATTCCTGATAAAACACTCTTTTCTTTAATTAAATATTGTAGTATACTTGTGATTGATTTTTCATTTAGTATTTATTTTTGTTAATTTTATTTGTTATTTTTTATGTTTGATGTGTGGTATTTAGCTTAATTCTGTGGTTGACTAGAAATTAGACTCATGATTGTTTTAAGTCAGATCAGTTTTTTATTGAAAAATTTTGAGGGGATTAGAATTTTTGAGTTAAGTTGAGTAGGTGGTTGATGCATGAAAATTGAACAGGGTTATGACTAGAACAAGGCTTGATAGAAATTGAGGAATTAATACCAATTAGCCAAGTGAGTTATGAATCCTTAAACAGTTAAGAGTTGATAGTTCCACTGAGTAATGTATCAAGTTGATGTTGCCTGATTTTTTATGTTATTTTACTTCACTAATGACAACTTGGAGATTATTAAGGCATTTCTGTATATAGACACTTTAACCCAGAGCCAAAAAGCCAACCAGGTACAATTTATAACCAATTCTTTTGATAACCCTTTGAGCTGAAATTTTCTTTGTTGCACCCTAACCTTCAATTGATATATGATTTTCCACCCTTATAGCATGCTTGAGAAAGGAGAACATAGGTGCAATTTTCACAATGGGAAGGGTTGATTTAGCTTTGAGATGCTGGTTATATAAAGAAATGGGTTAGATAATTCACTCTTTTGTTCTACTTAAAAAAAAAAAGAGAAAAAAATTTGAAATAAATAAAAAAAGAAAAAAAAACAAAAGAGAGAATTACAAAAAAAAAAATGATGGTTGGATGAAATCAAAAGTTGGTAGATTAATTAAGGGAAATTTTGTCTCTTTGTAGATATGTTCTCCTTGTCTGAAGTATGCATTTTGTTATCTGAAAAACCAATGTTCTTGATAGCCTAGCCTCATTACAACCTTTGAAAGACCTTAAGATCCATGTTGATTGTGTGTTTGTGATTTAACTAAAAATGAAAGGCAACTTTGATTTGTTCAGAGTCAGAAGAAGTTGAGAGAGACACTACCCTGTGAAATATTAAGAGAGAAATTCCTCAATTAGATTATCATCTCTTTGTTTGAGTTGTTTCTCTTGTAGATTGATTGTGTCTTTTTCCTGCTTTAATTTGACTTAGAATATCTGATCTCTCTTATATTGAATTCTTGTTTTAAAAATGAATGTTGTCTGATGATTGAACCATGGGTCTGATTTTTGAGCAACCACTGTTTTTGTTTTGGAATATTTTTTGTGTGTGTGTGTAAATCCAATTACTTTGCTTGAGGACAAGCAAGATTCTAGGTTGGGGGGAGTTGATAAGTGTTGGTGTCCTCCTCCTCCTCCTCGTTTGATGTAGCACAACTCCCTTTTGTGCTAGCTCTCCCACGTGTAGGTACTACTACACCTTCCTGCAAAGGAGTGTGTTACTATGGTAACTCCTCCATTTCTCTTCTAATTTCATGTCTCAACTCATCTTTTATTGTATCTCGTACTTTTTGTTCTATTTGAGAGGTCAATTCATCTTTAAGTTCAGACCTCAATTCATCTTTAAGTTGAGATTTCTCCATGGCTATATTTGCATTCTGAGATGAGTTAGACCGTGGAGCATAACCAAAATATTGTCTCACACCCACATCATACCCAACAATCCGTACACGACCAGGGTGTTCCTCAGTGCCCAGAGCAGTAGTCAATATATCTTGTCTTCCTTGAATGACAAAACTGCCCTGGGAGCTCTGCTCTACTATAGAATCCTGAAAAAAAAAATACTATATATCAACATTGTATAATAGTAAGACATTAGAATTCATGAGTAAATTGTTATTAACTTACAAAGCACTGGGCAATCTCATAAGCCTCAACTGATGTCATCTGCCCTCCAGGTTTAGTCCTAGCCAACTTCCATTTCTCATGTCAACTAGGAGGGGATGGAGGAGAAATGACTTCATTTGAACCTGAGGCTTCTCTTAATCTTTGCAATTTTTCGTCCACTATTTTCTTTTTAATAAATCATATCCCCCCTCCCCGAGACAACTGGTGGGGGCTGGCATTCCTCACTTAATCTCTTGTGCTTTCTTCCTCTTCTCCTACACAATAAATTAGAAGTTTTATTGCCAAGTCATATTATTTAATGAAATTATGATGGATAAAACAAACCTGCCAAGAGGGGTCCTCTCTAGACTGGAAAAATTGTGTCCAAGTCTCTTCATCAATAGTATATTTCTCACATGGGGACTTTCCCTTGAGGTGACCAAAGACGTATCACTTGGTCAAGTTTGTCTTGAAATTCTCCATTTGATAGCAATGGATGACATAATTTTCTTTCTTATGTATGGAGATGTTTCAAACTCAAAGTTTGTCTGCAAAATAAAATAAACAAGTCATGAAACATATAATACATAATTATCATCATTAATAACTTATAATAAGGTTTAAATGAATGACTTATAGTAAGATCCTGCCATATCATATTTTTCTCAGCTTCAGTGACATGATCCCAAGACGAAAGCAAAATAGACACCTTTGTACGTGTCAAAACACCCAAATAGTTGTTAAACACGACACGATTAGGGCTTCAGGGCCTGAAGCCCTAGCAGTCTGAGGGTCCAGGTCTACTACAACCTTGAAACCAAGTCTACTAGTAGTAATATCTCTCAACCGTGTAAGTTCTCTACTCTTACCCTGTGAATCAACCATGACCTAAAAAGAACATAAACATAAGATTAAAACTTACAAAATTAATTAAGCTTAACATTAAATGCTAAAACTGAGTACAATCAATGTTAAAAATAAAAATAACAAATAATTAAACATTATTTTATCTTATTCTGGCAGCGTTACAATGTTTTCTCATATTCCTTCATTGTGATCAGTTCGTGTAGCATGCACTTCACCAATATCATTTTCCTCGTTGATAGGAGATACATTTCTTGATAATGAGTTATCAACATGTTGGACTATTGAGTCGTCATAGTTCTTAAAATCATATTCAGTTCTCCCTTGTATAACAACTGACCACTTTTCATTAGAAGGATCTTTGACATAAAAAACTTGTTTTTCTTGGTAAGCCATGATGAAAGGATCTTCCTTATAACATATCTTTGCAAGATCAACCAAGGTAAAACTGAAATCATCAACATGCACTCCTGTGTTACTATCAACCCATTTACACTTAAATACTAGAACTCTAATTTTTGACATAGTCAACTTCCCATATTTCTTCAATTACTCTGTAGTAACTTATTGTAGCCATAACAGGATTGTTGTCTTTTGAACTAGCAAAGTGCATTGACTCTGCCTCAAGGGTGACACCACTATTCTACATTATACTTTTTTTATCCTTAGTAATTGTGTAAAAAGAGAACTTGTTAATATCATACCCAGACCATGTTATGACATCAAAGTTAGGTCCTCATGCTAACCATTTCAAATCATCAACATCACAACCATTTTGAAGAATTTTTTGTTTAAACCATTTCAAAAACATCTTGTTATGTTCATTCAATAACCACTTCTCATTTGCACGTGGATTCATTGTCTTCAAGAACATTTTGTGTTCATCTTTGTAAGGAAGAGCATCATCAGTATTGTTCAAAATATACAACTGTGCTTGGAGTACCTGTTGTTAATCTTTTCGAACTATTCTCACACATCATGTGTCTTTGCCTTCTTGCCTTGCTTCATACCTCGACCTCGGTACACCTATAACATCTACTTCTGACATATACATGGTACAAAACTCAATTGCTTCCTCTACAATATATCTCTCAACAATAGATGCTCTGGTCGATATGGATTCTTCACATACCCTTTGAAAATCTTCATGCATCGTTCAATTGTGTACATCCATCATAAAAACACAAGACCACATATTCTAATTTCTCTTACAAGATGAACAATTAAGTGAACCGTGATATCAAAAAATGGAGAAAAGTACATCTCTAGTTGACACAAGAGAATGATGACTTCATTTTCTAACTCATCCAACCTCGTAGGATCAATTACTTTCCTACAAATAGCATTGAAGAATAGGCAAAGACGAGTGATGACTTGTCTAACATTTTTTGGCAGAATTCCACGAATAGCTACTGGGAGAAGGTATTGCATCAGAACATGACAATCATGAGATTTTAAACCCATAAGTTTCAAATCTTCCATTGATACGAGACTTTTGATATTCAAAGAGTATCCTTGTGGTACTTTAAAGCCTCGAAAACACCCACAGAAATTGATCTTTTCAGATTTTGACAAAGTGTGACAAGCTGGTGGTAAGTATGTTCGTTTACCATGAGGTTGTGGTTGTAACTCCAACTGAAAACCCATCTCAACCAGATCTTTACGAGCATTTATTCCATCCTTTGTCTTTCCTTTATTTAGCAATGTCCCAATTATACTATCATAAACATTTTTTTTTCCACATGCCTTACATCTATGCAATGTATGACATCTAACTTTGACCAATATGGAAGTTCAAAGAATATTGATTTCTTCTTCCAAATGTTTTTCACACCACTATGCTTGAGGGTTTTCCCATAAGTGACTTTGACCTGGAACACTCGGTTATAGACTTGCTCACCAGTTAAAGGTGGAGGTGTTGTTCTGTCTTCCTGACAACCATTAAAAGCTTTTTTCAACTTGCGGTAAGGGTTATTACGTTTCAAAAACCGTCAATGACCAATGTAACATGTCTTCCTCCCATGTTTTAGCTGATGGTAACTTGTGTTCTCTTCACATATCGGGCAAGCACGATGTCCTTTGACACTATAACCACTCAGATTTCCATATGCCGGGAAATCATTAATCGTGCAAAATAACAATGCTCACAAATTGAAATTGACCTTTACATATGCATCAAAAACCTCGATTCCTTCATCCCATAACAACCTCAAATCCTCTATCAGAGGACTTAGATAAACATTTATGACATTTCCAGGTTGCCTTGGTCTTGATATCATCATAGACAACATCATATATTTTCTCTTCATGCACAACCAATACGGCAAATTATAAATAATTAGCAAAACAGGCCATGAACTATGTTTGCTAC
>Ga0123340_1000945_pt1 | contig 22506 bp, 9 predicted proteins | sample SirMexnodulemix_FD_89961 | JGI IMG/M metagenome (GOLD analysis project Ga0123340, IMG submission 89961) | Root nodule microbial communities of legume samples collected from Mexico - Siratro Mexico nodule mix | ecosystem: Host-associated > Plants > Roots > Nodule | place: Mexico: Nepantla...
CTCTTTATAAAATAATAATGATAAAAAAGTAAATAAAAGATAAAAACAATTATATATAATATTAAATGTGATATTAATTTTTTTATTTACTTAAAATTAACCCTAAATATATTGATGGCAAGAAAGTTTTTTAGAATATTTATACAATAAAAGAAGGGGAGTAAAGGAGAAAGAAGCATGAGACAAAACAAAATGTTACTGTGATAAACAGAGATAGAAACAATAATGTTGTAAAAATTGTGATAGAACAAAATAAATATAAAGATATTGTTGACTTTTCTTATTTGAAGTTTTTATTATTTGAGAATTTTTTCATATTAATTGGGTGAACAGCAGTGGTGCTGTTAGAAGGTGTCTGGGTTTTTCAGCATTATTTTTCAGAGTAGCAGGGGTGAATGTATAGTTAGTTTTTCTTCTTTTCTTGGAATACAAGAGTCTTTATATGCTGAGGTTATGCCAGCCATGGCTATTAAGCTTGATTGGAGAAAAGGCTTCAGACGTATTTGGCTTGAGTGTGACTCTTCCCTACTTTATCAAACATTTAGTTAGTTTAATCTCATTCCTTGGTCTTTGAGAGGGAGATGGAGAAAGTGTATAAAGATATGTAAAGAAATTGAGTTTTAAGTTTCTCATATATTCTGTGAGGGAAACCATTGTACTAACAAGCTGACTTCGTTACGTCTCGAGAATAAGTTAAATTTTAAATGGTATGATGATTTGCATGCTGTTATTAAATTAGATTTTTTTAATAATATGTATCAACTCACTCTATTTCATTTTGTTTAGCTTAGTTGGAGAGTATTTGTTATCTTTTCTTGCCATAGGTTTGGTCTAGTCCTCCCTGGTTTCGTATCATTTTTTTTTTCTTTTAATAATATTGATCTTTGAGGTGTCAGCCTGGCTGAGATGTCAAAATTCGTAGTGATGCCTAACATGAATTTAAATAAAAAATAAATAAATATAATTCTTATGAAAAATACTCATGAAAGTTGTTGATAAAGGTCATCCTTCTCCACGAACCTTTAAAAGATTGATGAGCATTACTGGATTCAGTATCATTCCAAGTAAGCATTACTGGTCACTGACATTGTTCTGATTTTGAGAGTTCATTCATATTTGTTTTCTTTCTAAATCTACATTTTGTCCCTTGTTTCTGGCCTATACAACATCCTTATTCCTGAATCTCTTCATATAGTTAATATTCAATTTTATCTTCATAGCTGTCCAGTTCTTAGCAACTGGTTGCTCTTGGATTCTAATTATATCACATCAATTTCCATGAAAAGCAGACAAAGTAACAAATTCCAGCACTGAAAATTACTGTATCTAAACATTGAAGCAACATATTGAACTGAAAGTTGAGGTGAACTCAAAGAAGAGTGTACTTAGATGATGTCTGAAGAATCACTGAATATTGTGGTGATCCACTATGCATCAAGAGACTTCAATACAAGTGCAATAAAAGTGGTCATGCAGGGATTTTCACTTGGTCGTGGAGACAAGCTTACACTTCTTGTAATTCTTCGCCAAGCTTATAGTCCCACAAGGCTTCCCTTCATTGCACCTGCCAGATTGCGTTAGTATCACATTCTTTGTTCTTTTCCTTCTTCATAGTTCAATTTCTTGTTGTGTATTCTTTTAAGAAACAATCCATGATTGTGATTTCCACCAAAACATCAAGTTTTTGGTGTCTTTGTGACTACAATTGTGGCCAAATCAGTTATATTTATCTGCAATTTCCTGCAACAACATCAAGAATCACAACGAAATCAAAACCACCATTTAAAACCTTGGTGACATCACACACGTCAGAAAGAGGAACTTAACTATGACATAGGAATAAATTCCATGACTTTTTTTGTGCCACGTGTAACAACAAAAGATGGGTTTGAGCTTGAATTGTGATAAGTTTTTGTTTTCTTTAATTATATTGGCTATCCCTTCTCTGATTGCTAACTTTTTTCTTCACATATTTTAGTCTTGAGAGGTAATTAATATTATAGATATAGTACTTTGGTGTTTCTCATTAATTTCTTATGTATTGACTTTCTTGTCTTCAGGTGGATTATTTGAGACTGATCACAAAATTGTAGAGGAAGAAGTTGCTAAGAAGAAAGAAGAGCTTCTTAATAATGCAAGCATAATGGAAATTTCTGAGCAGTGTGAAGCAGACACGGTTAGATTATAACTTGAATTTATAAGATCAATCCATGTAACTGATAAAATCCATCATTATGTATATGAAATTATGGAATAGGTTCCTCGAAAATTGTCATGGTCAATTTTGATATCACGAAGGAAATTCAGTATAAATTCTAGTAGATTTGTTATTAAATAATTTGGTTGTCTAGATGTTGATATCTAATAGAACCTTTTATGAATGAAACTACTCAGATCCAATTCCGGATAGAAGTTCTTCAGGGCAAACTACCAGAGGTTGCTGTAAATGCTGCCATCCGTTTGGAGGCAACATCAGTGATACTTGATAGGTTAGTCACATTCTTTCAATTTTCCATTTTCCATTTTCAATTTTCTTTATATCAAAATCTAAGAATATGGAGGAGAAAGGCCTCTTGTTCTTACCCTCGAATAAAAATAAGACTTACCACAAAAGGAGTTCATGATTGTATGCCAAAGTATTTCTCGAGAGAAACTATCCAACTCCTCATCATCTTGTCACTTTCGGAAGCCAAGTGTTTCTTGAGTTCCATAATTTGAAAAGGATATTTATTTTATGCTGCTGAGACCAAAACCATAGAAATATGATCCCTAACTAGCTCAAGTTTTGTATACTTGTTTCCTTAGCTTAAATGTGATCATGTTTTAGTGCTTCTTACAAATTGTACAATGTCACAAAACATAAAAGCACGTGCAAGCTTCCTTGCTCTGTGTCTGAATTCGTTGATGTGCAGACAGATGAAGAAATATAAGAAGGATTTCAAGCAGAGTCTCTTTTGTTCTTTGCTAATAATGAAACGAGACAACTCTGTGCAACACTTGAGAGGGCCAAGGGAAACACATCTGTGTGATAGAAGCAATGGAAATGCAAGATGTGTTAGATGTAAGGGACTTAGCCTATATAGTTTACTCGTTATCCTTGATTCTCAATTTATTGTGTTCTACTATTGTTGATCATTTCTGACCCATATTTTAATAAAATAATGATATACATAGACCTTCAGAGTTATAGCATCCAGTCGTAACATACATTATTCAATTCCATGACCAAAAATCAAAGGAGTTACTTCCCCTTTATTCCAAATATTCAAGACAGAAGACTCATTTATGTAATTGAAAACTTATAAAATATTATTTCTTTTTGAGTGTATGCATTATATTTCAAATCATTTAAGGAGAATTCACGGATATTGCAAAGTTGATGCAATGGTGTGTGAAGCAGGTCCTAATTCTAAATCTTCCCCAAGAATACAGCAAGTGACAAATTTCTACTCCAATACCAGCTCTTCATTTCCTACTGGTGGTGGAAAGGTTGTCTGGCCCCAACTTTATTCTCAAATAAAACAAATCCCTGAAAATAGAGAACAAGACATGGCAAGAGGGTATTGCCTGCTACCCATTACGGATACTCAAAAGACTAATCATACTGAAGTGCATCACATGGAAACACCAGCAGAACATATCAACAACCATGAAGCATATAAAATAGTTGAACAATTCAAAAATTCTGTTTGCTCAGTATGCAAGAACAGAAGACCAAAATTTGAAGTGTTAAAAGAATTCACATACGCGGAGCTGCATGAAGCTACACAAGGTTTTTCACCAAAAAACTACTTGTCAGAAGGTGGATTTGGCTCAGTGTACAAAGGAATGCTGCAAGGAGGACTAAGGATTGCTGTTAAGCAACATAAGTGTGCAAGCTTCCAAGGTGAGAAGGAATTCAAATCTGAGGTCAATGCACTCAGCAGAGCTATACATGAGAATGTGGTTATGCTGCGTGGATCTTGTTCAGAAGGAAATAACAGGCTTCTTGTGTATGAATTTATTTGCAATGGCTCTCTTGACCAACATTTATCACGTAAGAGAAAATTGATTTTAGAAACAGATATTACTATATGAAGAATCAAAATGAATAAATTTTATGATATGATTACTAGAAATTGGAATACTAACTAAGAATACAATAATGCAGAACACTCACGCAAGCCTCTTACCTGGAAAGAAAGGATCAAAGTAGCTATTGGAGCTGCAAAAGGCTTATTGTACTTGCATCAGAACAATATAATACACCGAGATATGAGGCCTAGCAACATCCTTGTTACACATGATTATGAAGCATTGGTAATAAAACACAGCTTTAGAGAATAGTAATTGCATTTGAAAATAACTTAGACTCACCAACTTTATTAAGCATATAGGCTATTGAAGCTTAAAGAACTCATAGTGATGCTTCACATGTCTTGTATAGAAATGCTAGTACGAAACTTCTTCGCCTGCAACTTAGTTATGAACCATAGCTTTATGATTAGCATACCTGAGTATAACCTATATATAATGAACTTGAAAAATGTGATAAATGGTCAGGATATATTTGGATCCTTCCATAAATTGCTTCATAAAATATATTATTGCTTCTGCCACATTGAGTAACAGGAAGTTTTACCTATTTATCAGCTTGGAGATTTTGGTCTGGCTAGAACTGAACAAATCGACTCCTTATACTCCACAGATGTTGTTGGAACTATAGGGTATTTGGCACCAGAATATGCAGAATCAGGAAAAATGTCAACCAAGACAGATGTGTATTCTTTCGGTGTGGTTCTTCTTCAGCTCATAACTGGAATGAGGACCGTAGACAAACGTCTTGGCGAAAAAAGTCTTGTGGGATGGGTAACAATTTAAGTAAAACAATACTTTAAAATTTTAATGTATATATATTATATCCTGTTTTATATATATAGGAGTTTTAGTTTATACAAAACTAGGCAACCCTATTGTTACAAATAATAATAAAAATAGTAGCTCTGATTCCAAAGACATTTGACAAACCTTGTTAAATTCTGTATTCGTATGTGTACATGTTTATTCTGTTCCTTAGAATTTAGTTGCTATTGCTTACAAACTTACAAGAATTGATGATTTCAAACTCATGGCAAAATAAATTTTTCATGCCATCTTACAATTTGACTTGGCATTTCCTTACATCATTCAAATGTACAAGTTCCTTTCAATTATTAACCCTCTCTACTTTCTTTCAGGCTAGGCCACTACTTAAAGAAAGGAACTATCCAGATCTAATTGATGAAAGGATGATGGATAATCATGATTGCCATCAGCTTTTCTGGATGATTCGTCTAGCAGAAAAATGCCTCAGCAGGGATTCTCAGAGGCGATTATCAATGGATACGGTAAGTCTAAACTGAGTTTCTCTTAGGGTATGCTGTTATTGGACACTCTATTGACACTTTGAATACTCCTAGAGACATTTTATAATTCTTCTATTGTTCTTTTTTAAGCATTTATGCCGACATAGATGAAAATATCAAAATAACAAGTACTATTTTAAAACATCAATTATCTCTTTAGATTTAAACAGAAAATAGTCCGTGCACTTACACTGTCATCAAGTAACAAATGGTCATGTATGATATGCATAATTATCTTAAAAATCATACTGAAAATGATTTTTATTTTGTTGACCATGTAATAGTATATAGAAATTGAACTCACAAATTTTTATTAATTGTATGCATTAATTGTATCATACCCATGTAGTGCCTTACGATTTTTAAGAGAAATTCCTATTTATCTGTCCATTTGAAATCATACTCTTCCTTTATCTCTAAATAAAATAATTATTAACTAGTTGATCACACCTATTGAAAAAAAACGGTTAATTTAATTTGTAGAATTTAGTTTGAGTAATTATAACATTATTTCAGAACTATTCATGAAGAATAAATGTATGGAAAGAGAATAACAATGGTGGAGTTTTAATTTGAAAGTTCAATTCTTCAATTTTTCTATCGTCGTTTGAGAAGGAAGAGACAATTCATAACATTTATGAACTAAAATAAAGTAGCTAAAGTAAGGAACAATTAAAATATAATTTAAAAAATATCTTACAAAAAGGAAAATGGAAATTTTAAAATAAAGTCCTATAATTAGCGCAGAGAGTATGTCAAGTGTATTCTCTATAGACTTGTTGTATATATGTGTTTGCAGGTGGTCAATGCCTTAACTCATATACTAGAAGGCAACACATGCAGTGTTGTACTGAGAGACTGCTCTCCAGCACGGTCAGATTCATCATATGACATGTCAGACTTGCTTATCTCAGATACCTCTCAGGAAATAGAAGGTGAAGATGCAAGCAATTATGCAGGATATGCTCCTATTTGCTTAAGACCTCCACCATCTCCTCCACTAGGAAGCACTTCTTCAAGTACATCAAGCATGTTCACAGGGCTGAGTGAATCTCCTATAGATGATTTGTCCAATAATGAGAATAAGGGTAAAAGGGCAAATGAACAAGCTGGGATAATGTAAACCATTATGGTTTTCTTTGTGTTGTTCATAGATAATAAGATAGATTATGCATTGGATAAGTAAAACTGAAAGTCTCCTCTTTTCAGTATAAATAATGTTTAGGTGCTTCATTCCATAAAAGAAACTTTGTTTCCTACACTCAAATATACTTCTTATCAAGGGAAATGGTGTTGAATTTCAACATTGCTTATTTACAAGAAAGCTTTCTTTTCTTATTTTTCACAAACAAACTGAAAGGGAATTAAGCAGAGTTACTTTGTTTAATAACTCTTTCTACATAGAGTTTTTAGGTGACAAAAAAGGTTTAAATAATAACCATTATATTTAAATCTAGCAGTTCAGATAAAATTCTTCATTATAATACTCACATACGTCAGTTCAGTTCTCTTCCAATTCTTGTGTGACAAAATCACGTCTTCTTCTTCTCTATTCAACTAAGATCAGTCACTATGTTTTATTTTTGTAAGGATGTCAAGATCACATACATTGGTCATGCATAGTAGTGGTGGTGAAGTTAAGGTCACAGACATTGACCTTGTAGAGAAGTTAGTTACGTAAAACCCGGATGAATTTTTAGAGGAAAACAAAATTGAAATTATAGAAATGTACTTGCATGATGAACCTCTAGAATAGATAATTCAGTTAGTTCAAGTGCAATCAATGTTCATAATCTTGTTAGAAAACATTTCCTATATTCTTTATAATACAGAAAATAGTAATATTGGTTCATATGTTTGCACTAAAACTAATGTCCAAAGCACACTGGAATAACCATCTTCCAGGCTAGCAACTAGCTACTCTGCATCTCATGCACCACCGGCACTCAAAGGTTCCTTGGACAAAATATTCGAGTTTGTTGGTGTCCTTGTCATCAGCAAACATCAGCACTGTATAAACAGTTTTTTTTGAAAGAATTCAACTGCAAGGAGGAGCAAAATTTTGAAAGATTAAGATCTATAATGAAGAAAACAAAAGATAATATGTTGTTTCGTTTACCTTCCAAAAAAGGAGCTTACCTCACATGTTTGTTAATGATAAATCTATCACGCACAACGTTTCCTAACCAGTTTTTGTGCCAAAATTTTGTTTTATGATCCAGCCAAAGATGAAGAGAACGATTTGAATGTCCAATAATTTGAAATTGGCAATCACTCGCAACAGTATTGGAGGCTGCCAAAAAACATAGTTTAATATCACTTTTAACTGTGTTAAGGCCATACAATATGAATCAAAGATTACCTTTAAAAAGATAATTCTTGATATTGTCAAATTATAAAAATTCAATTTCACAAAATAAATGTAATTAGATTTGGAAAAGACACACATACGTTTAAGAGCATGAAGAAATTTTGGATCTAGGAGGAGATAATTGCTTAGTAATTACCAGGGATCATAAAACTAAAGATAGCCCTTCAGAAGTTTATTATTATTGATTTTGAAGAAAAATAAATTGAATTTTTATAAAATGTACTCGGATGATGTAACCTTTGAAATTGATAATTTAGTAAATTCAGAGTAAAAACCATTTCCATAATCTTGATAGAAAATGAGCTGCACATTCTTTACAAAACATCAAATGAGAAATATTCATTATCTTCGCACACAAACTAATTAATGTCTAAAACAAACTAGAAAAACGCCTACTTTCAAGCATCTTGGGGCTGTATCTTTTATGTGGAAAGAACATCTGAGTTTCATGACTGCCAACATTTTTGTTGTGTCCTGTAATCAACAAAGATAAACAAGAAATAAGATAGCGTATTTAGACACAATTCAACTACAAAATGACTCGTAATGATACAAGAAATTGTTGCTTGTAAATATTATTTTGTTAATTTGTTATTCTTGTCCTTATAAATTAAGTCACCATTTTCTAAAAAAACATTCATAAATTGTCCCTTATGCTTCTAACGTTTGCTAATTAGAAAGAGTAAAACATTCTCAGTAAAAAAGATTGCAGTTTAGGGATGAGTGGTAAGGCCAATATTTGAAATTTGCCAAATGATTAAAATATTTGCCAAGAAATTTAAGTAATTGAAAATGTATAGTTCTACAAACCAATAACTAATATCTCAATAGCAAGGGTTCTGCATTTGTTTTATTGACTCCAAAATAATAATGTAAGAATGAAATAAGAAGGAAGAAAGAGATTGATTAGGAAAGAAGTTTACCAAAAAAGTGAATGGATGAAACGATGACCACTCTCAACGATAGAGTACAGCCGTGATGCCAGAACTTTCAGACTTTTCCCCTTCCTCATTTTCTATGTTCCCTAAATATAACGATTGTTACTCAACTTCAAAAGTGAATATGAATAATAGAAATTGTTACACAGAAAACGTTAGAAAGACGATGAGTTGATGCGTTATGAAAATGATCAACTGAATATTAAATTATTTGCACTAGATACATGATTCAAAGATAGTGTGGAGAATTGTCACCTGATGAAAATGTAGGCATATGAGAATTGGTGCCTTCGAAATTTCCAATTTGTGCTTCGTCTTATATGTGTACTGGCTTACGCTAAAACTCGATACTTTTAATGTGAGCAATCTTTTCCCGATCTTCACCTCCTTTCCTGCAGCGCTGTTCAAGCAAGGGACAGCCTAAAATTCTGAGTGCTGAAATGGATTTGGGCAGACCCTCCTCTGGCAAGCATTGGAGTATTGGACAATTATCAAGAATCAATTTCTGAAGAGAGGAGAGGTGACAGAGACCCTTGTACTCCAGTTTCTTAAGATTTGGACAATCATCGATCTCTAGCTCAGTAAGAGAAAGTGGGAGCAAACCTTCATCGGGAAAAGACTCAACATCTATATCTGAAATCCTCAAGATTTCTAAAGAGGGATTGACTCCCAAAGCCCCTTTCAGTGAGGCAACAAGTTTGGAACAATTCAAGAGTTTCATGTGACTTAGATTTGATGGCAAACATTCATCAGAGAACTCCACTCCGGGACAATCATGTATACACAGCTTGTTAAGAGATGGAAGGAGAGCAGACATGCATTTAGGCAATGATTTCAATTTCTCCATTCCTTTAATAGAAAGTGCCTCTAGCTGCGGTGCAAATAATCCTTCATTGGGAAATGATTCAAATTCAGAGCATTTTTTAATTTTCAGATTCTTCAAATGACTATGAGGGTGCCCCTGTGATATCATCTGTAGGTTACGACACTCGTCTAATTCAAGGATAGAGAGTTTTGGGAACAAATCTAGAGGAAAGGTTGTTAGTGAGTCACAACATTGACTGATTCTCAATTCTTTAAGGAAATGGAAGCAATGGTTTATGTGAATATTCATGCCCGGACAAGAATAAATAATCAAGTATTCAAATGAATATGACTCCATGTTCAGACCTTCAATTTCTACGGCCCTGGGGATCCAATCCACAATTTGTTCGCACTTCACAATACATAGGTACTTTAAATGAGGAAGGTGCTCTGGCAAGTGCCTTCTCAGTTTGGGACAATTCCTCACAGAAAGACTTTCAAGATTTGGAAAAGCACCCGTCATGCATTGCCATTCTTCCCATTCCTTCATATCAATAAAGCTCAACGTTTCCAAGTATGGAAATGCAGAAGAGGTATTCCCGTAAAAATCAGAGTCTATCCTCACTATCTCATCAAGGCCTTTAATTTTCAAGTACTTCAGAGATGTCAAAAGTCCAAGGGAAGGCAACCATAGGCAATATTTACAGCGCTCCAAGGTTAAGGACACCACATTACATAAACAATTATCAGATAACCAACGGGGAAATTGTGTGCCACCGTAGTCACTGATTGACGACTCCTCCAAATGTCTGGATGGTTGCAGATTCTCAAGTGCTTCTCTTTCTTTTATTGAATCTTCATTGTTCCGCTTCAATCTCCATTCTAAACGTAGCCCCACAAGATGTGTTTTATTCTTCAAATCTGCTGCCAACGCATCACAAGCGTTCACGATATTTTCAAGATTTTTAATTGACAGCTCTCCGTGAAGATCAAGTTGTCCTAGCTGTTGAATACTGGACTCACCACTTTTGCCAACCTCAAACCCACCGTTCCACACTTGAAGATTCTTCAACTTTTCTAAAAGCACTGGAACCTCTCTTAAAGTTGTTCCCTCAAGTTCAAGGCAGCGCAAATTTGGAAGTTCAGACAAAGTCAAGGGCAGCTCCCGCAATTTGGAACACACGTTGAGCTTCAACACTTGCAAGTTACGGAGTGAACCTATTGAGTCGGGAAGTCTCTCTATGCGGGTAACTGAAAGGTCTAATGAACGGAGATGTATAAGATCTCCTATAGTGTCAGGCACCTCTATTATGTGAGAGGAACACAAACACAGGACCCGTAAGAACTTAAAGTTGGAGATCATCTCTTCTATTGACATCCCATATATAAATATGGACAGAAATGTTCGTAGTCTTTTAGCATCCCATAAACTCCTATACTCGTTATATTCAACAGGATTCTTTAAAGTTGAAAAGTGACGGGTTGTCTTTGGTACGCTTCCTGGTCTATCAACACCCAACCTATAACAGATTTCACCAGAAACATATTTTGCTAAATCATTCAGAAGGTCGTGCATCACAAAACATGATTTGAAGGCTCCGCTAGACTGTTGAAAGAATGACCTTGATAATAGAACATTCAAATAATGTTCACCAACTTCTTCTGGAGACTTACTCTGCTGAGAGCATTGAAGAAAATTTTCAGCCATCCACAACTGAATTAAATTATTCTTGTTAAATCTAAAATCCTTAGGAAATATGGCACAGTAAGAGAAACATCTCTTGAGAGGAGAAGGAAGATGATAATAGCTCAACAGTAAAGCAGGGATGATTTTGCTATCTTCTTCAGGGAACTCCCATATCTCGCTTCTCAATACACTTTTCCATTCTGCAACAGAAGACTTAGAGCGTAAAAGACATCCAACAGTTTCCAAGGCTAGAGGCAATCCTTTGCACCTTTCAACTCTCTTCGTACCAATCTCTTTCACCTCACCATTCATCTGCTGATTATCATCTTGGAATGCTTTTTTAGCAAAAACTTGCCAGCTGTGATCTCCACCTAATTGCTTCAGTTCATGTACTTTATTTGATTGCACGATAGAAGCAACTTTGTTACTGCGTGTGGTGACAAGAACTTTACTTCCCTTTGCCCCAAAATTGAGAGGAGTTTGCAAAGCTTTCCACTGGTCTCGGTCTTCGTTCCAAACATTGTCCAGAACCAGAAGAAACTTACTTCCCGTCAGTTTTTCTTTCAATCTTCCTTGAGCCATTTCTAGGTCTACACTATCATCTTTTGATTTAGTGATTGCCCCAACAATTGCTTTTGTTACCATAAAAACATCAAATTTGTCAGAAACACAAACCCAACCTTTGATATCAAATTTACCCTCTATCATTGGGTCATTGTACATATGTTGAGCAAGTGTGGTCTTACCCAGCCCACCCATACCCACAACAGAAAGTATTGATAGTTGGCTATGCTTTTCAGTGTCAGAAGTCATCCATTTGAAGATCATTTCTTTTTCATCACCTCTTCCATAAATAACATTTTCAACCACCAAAGATGTTGATGGCAATTTCTGTGACACATTACTACTCAACCTTAATCCAACCCCTACCCCGCTAGTATTTTTCAGACCTAGATCATCCTTTTGGTTTAAAAGAGATTCAAGGCCATCAATGACTTCTTTCAGCTTGGATTCAAGACTGCTTACCTTGCTAGCACCGCTCTGGTATTCATGTTCTGACTCACTTCTGGAGAATTCGTAGTCTATTTCCTCTAGCAGATCCTCTGTGTCCAGCAACACGTCTCTGACCTCATCAAGCCACGCTTTAACATATGGATTTCTGAACTGCTTTTGTTCTGCATCATCAACCACAGCATTGATGGACACCAACTTCCTCCTCAAAATTTTCAGCAGCTTCTCATGCAGCTTTCTACCACGAAAGTAGTCCAGAACCTGACGAGAATCAAGCTTGTCAAATAGGACCTGAAGAACAGCACCAAAAAGAGCACCGCCAAGTGTTTCTAGGACAGGCATGGTTGGAAAGGAAGTGGCAAAATCAAAGAGAAGAAAGGGTTGTGAAAATTGGAGGTGCAGCTTAGTTATGTGAATGAAGGGTCTGGCGTGAACGCGGATAGAGAAGAGTTAACATAGCTGCAGATGATTCAACTTGGATTCAGACATTCAATTTCGTTTTTCTTGCTTTAATTACTTTAATGAAATTTCTAGCAACTTGCGTTTAGTCAATTTTGGAGAAGACACAGACTATTAAGAACATGAAATTTTGGATTTAGGATATAATGGCTTAGTAATTACCAGGGATCATAAAACTAAATATAATGGAGTGGTGAGGAAACAATTTTTCCCAACAAGAACACTCCCAACGATAGAGTACACCCGTGGTGGAATTGATGCCAAAACTTTCAGACTTGTCCCTCTTTCCCATTTTCTATGTTCCCTAAATATAAGCATTGTTACTCAACTTCAACACTGAATATCCATAATGGAAATTTTTGCTGCACATAAAACAGAACATTTAAAAGACCATGAGTTGACGCGTGATGAAAATGATCGACTATATACTCAAATATTTGTACTAAATTTGAAAGAGAGTGTGGAGAATTGGCACCTGACGACAATGTAGGCATATGAGAATTGGTGCATTTGTAATTTCCAACTTCTGTTTCCTCTTATATGTTTATGAACTCATGATCAACCCATATGAATTTAATGTGAGCAATCTTTTCCCAGTCTTCACCTTCTTGTTTCTTCCAGCGCTGTTTGAGCAACGGGCAGCTTTCAATTCTGAGTTCTGAAATGGATTCGAGCAGACCCTCCTCTGGCAAGCATTGGAGTACAGGACATTTTTCAAGAATCATCATCCGAAGAGAGGAGAGGTGACAGAGACCCCTGTACTCCAGTTTCTTAAGATTTGGACAATCACGGATATATAGGGTAGTAAGAGAGAGTGGGAGCAAACCTTCATCGGGAAAAGATTCAACATCTACACCTGAAATCCTCAAGTCTTTTAAAGAGGAATTGGCTCCCAAAGCCCCTTTCAGTGAGGCAACAAATTTGGAGCAATTAAAGAGATCCATGGATTTTAGATCTGGAGGCAAACATCCATCTGAGAACTCCACTCCTGGATGATCATTAATATACAGCTCATTAAGAGATGGAAGGAGGGCAGGCATGTGTTTAGGCATTGATTTCAATTTCTCCAATTTTCCAATGCAAAAGCTCTCTAGCTGTGGTGCAAATAAACCTTCATTGGGAAATGATTCAAATTCAGAGCATTTTTTAATGCTCAGAGTCTTCAAATCACTATGAGGGTGCCCCTGCGATATCATCTGTAGGTTACGACATTCCTCTAATCTAAGGCAGGAGAGTTTTGGGAACAAATCTAGGGGGAAGGTTGTTAGAGCGTCGCAGCATTCACTGATACTCAAATCTACAAGGAAGCGGTAGCAATGGGTTATGGGAATATTCATGCCTGCACAATAATAAATACGCAAGGATTCAAATGAATATGGCTCCACGTTCACACCTTGAATTTCTACAAGTTGTTCGCATTCAGAAATGTCTAGATCCTTTAAATGAGGAAGCTGCTCTGGCAAGTTCCCCAGTTTGGGACAATACGCAAGAGAAAGACGTTGAAGATGTGCAAAAGCACCCGTCATGCATTGCCATTCTTCCCATTCCTTCATATCACAGATGTCCAACGTTCGCAAGGATGGAAATGCAGAAGAGGTATTCCCGTAAAAATTAGCATCTATCCTCACTATCTCATCAAGGCCCTCAATTGTCAAGTGCTTCAGAAATGTCAAAAGTCCAAGGGAAGGCAACTGTAAGCAATATTTACAGTGCTCCAGGTTAAGGACACCACATTACATAAACAATTATCAGATAACCAACGCGGAAATTGTGTACCACAATAGCCACTGATTGACAACCGCTCCAAATGTCTGGACGGTTTCATATTCTCAAGTACTTCTCTTTCTTTTATTGAATCCTCGTTGTTCCGCATCAATTTCCATTCGAAATCTAACCCCACAAGATGTGTTTTATTCTTCAAATCCACTGCCAATGCATGACAGGGATTCACGATATTTTCAACATTTCCAATTGACAGCTCTCCGTGAAGATCAAGTTGTGCTAGTTGTTGAATACTGGACTCACTACTTTTGCCAACCTCAAACCCACCCATCCATACTTGAAGATTCTTCAATTTTCCTAAAAGCACTGGAGCCTTTCTTAAAGTAATTTCAATAAGTTCAAGGCGGCGCAAATTTATGAGTTCATGCAAAGTTGAGGGCAGCTCCCGCAAATTGGAACAATAGGTCAGCTTCAACACTTGCAAGTTACAGAGTAAACACGTTGAGTCCGGAAGTCTCTCTATAAGGGTACCTGAAAGGTCTAATGAACGGAGATGTATAAGATCGGCTATCGTGTCAGGCACCTCCTTTATGTTATGACAGTTAGACAAAGATAAGAGCCTTAAGAACTTAAAGTTGGATTTAGGAGATAATGGCTTGGTAATTACCAGGGATCATAAAACTGAAAAGAGCCCTTTAGAAGTTTATTATTAGTTTGAAAAAAAAATTGAATTTTTGGATGATGTAACCTTTCTAATTGATAATTCAGTAAATTTAATGTAAAAACAATTTCCATAATCTTGATAGAAACTGAGTTGTACATTCTTTACAATAGATCAAAGGACAAATATTCATTCATATGTTTGCACACAAACTAATGTCTAAAACAAACTAGAAAAACACTTAGTTTCAAGGATTTTCAGATTGTATCTTTTATGTGGAAAGAACATATAAGTTTCATGACTCCGAACATTTTTGTTGTGTCCTGGCCATCAGCAAACATGAACAACAAATAAGATATATAGCGTATTTAGACGGAATTCAGCTACAAGATGACGCTTAATGATAGAACAAATTGTTGCATGTAAATATGATATTGTTAATTTCTTATTCTCTGTTTAAGTTAAGTCACCCTTTTCTAAAAAACATTAAGAAATTAGGTGTCCCTTATGCTACTAATGTTTGTTAATTAAAAACAGTGAACATTCTCAGTAAAGACTACAGTATAGGGATGTGTGGTAATGCCAGTATTTGAAATTTGACAAATGACTACAATATTTTTCAAGAAATTTTAAGTAATTGTAAAATATATACCTACAAACCAATAACTAATATCTCAATAGCTAAGATGGTTTTGCCTTATCTATGTGAGTGGAAAAAGTGTAAAATATGCAAAGCAGAATGTTGGCAGTAATTCATATATTAGAGTTTCTTCCAGAATTTCTGTCCGAATAGAGTGTTTTGGAATTCAAGAAACATTGCAAAACAGAAGCTGTTGAATTGTATCAAAAGAACATTAGACATGAATAGTTGAGAAGAGACCGAAACCACATCATAGGAAGTTGTGGAATGAGAAATATTAAGTTCATAATGTTTAGAATTATCTTATTGAGAAGATTTAATCCAATTGACTCTAAAATAAGCCGTATCGCCAAAACTTACAGAAATCATATTTTGTGAAAAATAGTCAAAAATATGGGAGAAGAAAGCTATAATATTGGAAAAGAAAATCATATAATGAAAGTATGAACTAAAAACAAGGAAGAGAGTGGTGAGGAAACAAGTTTACCCAACAAAACTTTCAGACTTGTCCCTCTTTCCCATTTTCTATGTTCCCTAAATATAAGCATAGTTACTCAACTTCAACACTGAATATCGATAATAGAAATTGTTGCTGCACGTAAAACAGAAATTTAAAAAGACCATTAGTTGATGAGTTTTGAAAATGATGAACTACATATTAAAATATTTGCACTAAATTTGAAAGACAGTGTGGAGAATTGGCACCTGACGACAATGTAAGCATATGAGAATTGGTGCATTGGTAATTTCCAACTTCTGTTTCTTCTTATATGTTTATTAACTCACGATCAACCGATATGATTTTAATGTGAGCAATCTTTTCCCAGTCTTCACCTTCTTTCTTGCAGCGCTGTTTGAGCAACGGGCAGCATTTAATGTTGAGTTGTGAAATGGATTCGGGCAGACCCTCCTCTGGCAAGCATTGGAGTACTGCACATTTTGCAATAATCATTGTCTGAAGAGAGGAGAGGTGACAGAGACCCCTGTAGTCTAGTTTCTTAAGATTTGGACAATCATGTATGCTTAGCTCAGTAAGAGAGAGTGGGAGCAAACCTTCATCGGGAAAAGACTCAACATCTACACCTGAAATCCTCAAGAGTTCTAAAGAGGGATTGGCTCCCAAAGCCCCTTTCAGTGAGGCAACAAGTTTGGAGCAATTAAAGAGATACATGGATTTTAGATTTGGTGGCAAACATCCATCAGAGAACTCCACTCCTGGACAATCGCTTACAGACAGAAGATTAAGAGATGGAAGGAGGGCAGACATGCGTTTGGGCATTGATTTCAATTTCTCCATTCCTTTAATAGAAAGTCTCTCTAGCTGCGCTGCAAATAATCCTTCATTGGGAAATGATTCAAATTCAAAGCATTTTTCAATGCTCACACTCTCCAAATGACTATTTGGGTGCCCCTGTGATATCATCCGTAGGTTACGACACTCGACTAATTCAAGCTGGCAGAGTTTTGGGAACAAATCTAGAGGGAAGGTTGTTAGAGAGTCGCAGCACTTACTGATACTCAATTCTACAAGGAAACAGTAGCAATGGGTTATGGGAATATTCATGCCCGGACAAGAATCAATACCCAAGGATTCAATTAAAGATGGCTCCACGTTCACACCTTCAATTTCTACAAGTTGTTCGCACTTAAAAATGCATAGATTCTTTAAATGAGGAAGGTGCTCTAGCAAGTGCCCCAGTTTGGGACAATACGCAAGAGAAAGACGTTGAAGACGTGGAAAAGCACCCGTCATGCATTGCCATTCTTCCCATTCTTTCATATCAGAGATGTCCAACGTTTCCAAGGATGGAAATGCAGAAGAGGTATTCCCGTAAAAATCAGCATCTATCCTCACTATCTCATCAAGGCCCTCAATTTTCAAGTGCTTCAGAAATGTCAAAAGTCCAATGGAAGGCAACTCTAAGCAATATTTATAGTGTCTCATGGTTAAGGACACCACATTACATAAAGAATTATCAGATAACCAAGAGGGAAATTGTGTACCACCATAGCCATTGATTGACAACCACTCCAAATGTCTTGAAGGTTTCAGATTCTCAAGTACTTCTCTTTCTTTTACTGAATCCTCATTGTTACGCGTTAAATTCCATTGCAGATCTAACCCCACAAGATGTGTTTTATTGTTCAAATCCGCTGCCAAAGCATCATAGGGATTCACGATATTTTCAAGATTTTTAATTGACAGCTCTCCGTGAAGATCAAGTTGTGCTAGTTGTTGAATACTGAACTCACTACTTTTGCCCACCTCAAAACGACCCATCCATACTTGAAGATTCTTAAACTTTCCTAAAAGCACTGGAAACTTGCTTAAAGGAGTCAACATGAGTTCAAGGCAACGCAAATTGGTGAGTTCATGCAAAGTCGAGGGCAGCTCCTTCAAATAAAAACACGCGTTCAACTTCAACACTTGCAATTTAGAGAGTGAACATATTGAGTCGGGAAGTCTCTCTATGTTGGTAGCTGAAAGGTCTAATAAACGGAGATGTATAAGATCGGCAATAGTGTCAGGCACCTCTTTTATGTGAGAGGAAAGCAAAGACAGGACCCGTAAGAACTTAAAGTTGGAGATCAATTCTTGTATTGACATCCCACCATGCCTAGAATCGAACATAAATGTCCGTAGCCTTTTAGCATCACATAAACTCCTATACTCATCACATTCAACAGGATTCGTTAAAGTTGAAAAATGACGGGTTGTCTTTGGTACGCTTCCTGGTCTATCAACACCCAGCCTATAACAGATCTCACCAGAAACATATTTTGCTAAATCATTCAGAAGGTCGTGCATCACAAAACATGATTTGAATTGTTGAAAGAAGGACCTTGATAATAGAACATTGAAATAATGTTCACCAACTTCTTCTTCAGACTTACTCTGTTGAGAGCATTGAAGAAAATTTTCAGCCATCCATAACTGAATTAAATCCTTCTTGTCAAACTTATGATCTTTAGGAAATATGGCACAGTAAGAGAAACATCTCTTGAGATTAGAAGGAAGATGATAATAGCTCAACAGTAAAGCAGGGATGATTTTGCTATCTTCTTCAGGGAACTCCCATATCTCGCTTCTCAATACACTTTTCCATTCCGCAACAGAAGACTTAGAGCGTAAAAGACATCCAACTGTTTCCAAGGCTAGAGGCAATCCTTTGCACTTTTCAACTATCTTCCTACCAATCTCTCTCACCTCGGCATTCATATGCGGATTATCATCTTGGAATGCTTGTTTAGCAAAAACTTGCCAACTGTGATCTCCACCTAATTGCTTCAGTTCATGTACTTTATTTGATTGCACGATAGAAGCAACTTTGTTACTGCGTGTGGTGACAAGAATTTTACTTCCCTTTGCCCCATAATTGAGAGGAGTTTGCAAAGCTTTCCACTGGTCTCGGTCTTCGTTCCAAACATCATCCAGAACCAGAAGAAACTTCCTTCCCCTCAGTTTCCTTTCAATCTTTCTTGAGCCATTTCTAGGTCCACACTATCATCTTTTGATTTAGTGATTGCCCCAACAATTGCTTTTGTTACCATGAAAACATCAAATTCATCCGAAACACAAACCCAACCTTTGATAGCAAATTTACCCTCTATCATTGAGTCATTGTACACATGTTGAGCAAGTGTGGTCTTACCCAGTCCACCCATACCCATAACAGAGAGTATTGATAGTTGGCTATGCTTTTCAGTGTCAGAAGTCATCCATTTGAGGATCATTTCTTTTTCACCATCTCTTCCATAAATAACACTCTCAACAACCAAAGATGTTGATGGCAATTTCTGTGACACATTACCACTCAACCCTAACCCAACCCCTACCCCTACCCCCACCACGCTAGCATTTCTCAAACCTAGGTCATCCTTTTGGTTTAGAAGAGATTCTATGTCATCAAGGACTTCTGTAATCCTGGTTTCAAAACTGCATACCTTGCTAGAACTGCTCCTGGATTCAACTTCCAACTCATTTCTGGAGTATTTATAGTCTATTTCATCCAGCAGATCCTCTGTGTCCAGCAACACGCCTCGGACCTCATCAAGCCACGTTTTAACATATGCATTTCTAAACTGCTTGTGTTCTGCATCATCAACCACAGCATTAAGGGACACCAGCTTCCTCTTCAACTTTTTCAGCAGCTTCTCATCAAGCTTTCTCCCACGGAAGTAGTCCAGAACCTGACGAGAATTCAGCTTGTCAAATAGGACCTCTAGAACAGCACCAAAAAGAGCACCACCAAGTGTTTCTAGGACTGGCATGGTTGGAAAGGAAGTGGCCAAATAAAGAGAAGAAAGGGTTGTGAAAATTGGAAAGGAAGCTTAGTTAGGTGAATGAAGAAGGGTCTTGCTTGATCGCAGATAGACAAGAGTTAACATAGCTGTTGATTATTCAACTTGGATTCAGACAATCAATTTTGTTTTTCTTGCTTTAATAACTTTAATGAAATTTGCGTTTAGTCAATTTTGGTGCCTAACTTCACAACAAGAAACCGAAACCGAGGGACCATCAACTTACATTATTTTGAGCCATTACATTACAAGTTGCAGGCATACTCGTAATTCTTTTTTGTTTTTTGTTTTTTGTTTTTTGACATTGCGATATTTTATGTAACAATTCTTTTTTAATTTTCTTTTTGACATTCCTAACTTACACACTCCTTATTTTATCTGATTCAATCATTGTGATCAGGCCAGTTTTTTATTAGTGTTTGGATACGGACGGTTGAATCAGTCCATTATTCTGTAATTTTTATTTTAGAAAGATCAAAGTTAATGGTGAGCCATACTGATTTTTTAACAAAAATGACTTGGCGTAATTTCTTTTAACAAAAAGTCTTAGTGATTGAGTTTGATTAAGAATGTAGCAGTCAGCACATTGCTAATCACCCCATTAACTTTGAATCCCCTTTGCTGGTTTCAATCATCTGGACATTAACACTCCATTACTGAAACATGCTGGAGTCTAAAATTGAAGTGCAGCTAAGAATTATCAATGAATTTGAGGGATTAATAGCCAGCTGCCATAGGGGACAATTACTAACTCTGATAAAAATGCTAATCGGAATTGTATTGCCGTTGTTGGTTCACGTTAATTCCTTTTGCATTACCATTGCTATTGGAGCCAATAGCCACAACTGCAGCAACGAAAAAAAAAATTGAGAAAAAGAAAAAGAAAGGTAAAACTTTCCATCATTTACATGTACATTACGAACTAGGTTGAGATAATAAAAATATTAGAGAGGTAATATTTGGTAAATTAAGTTATAATGATATTTTTAGAAAGAATAATATTTTCTGTCCTTACCTCTTTACTTTTCTGAATCAGAGTCCATTCCATTTAGATTGACGAGTGTGGAATCGTATTTGAATTTTGTGTCATGTGTTCTTTTTTTTTTTTTGTCTAGGTTTGATATTTTGTGTCAGGAACACGTTCCAATCTGGATTTATTTCCATATATACGACCTTGGGTTTGTTGCGTTTTGGCTTCTTCATTTCACAATCCTGTTTCGTACCATTGGGGATATGGAACAAAGAAGCTACGTGTTTTCGGGTTTGCAGTAACATCAAGTGGCAATATTTTGGGATTTGGAAGCTTTAAAGTGAAAAGCTATTACCATAGATTAATAGATTAATGAAGATTCGTGAATAAGATGCATAAACAAAACAAAAGAACTAAATGGAAAAGGAAAACGGTTCAAGAAAATAAGATTAAGGTTAGAGAGAATGAAAAAAATCTAAAAGACAAAAGAATGATGTTTATTCTAACAAAACTGCATCATGTGATTATAAAAACATAAAAAAAAGGCAATAGGCTCAAACTAAACGTAAAATAACATAAAAGTGAAAAACCTAAAAGTTTCGTAACGGTATCAATAACCTCCTTCTCCTGGAAGGTACTGGACCCTTGACTTAAATATCGTAGGTTTTTGTCAGTATAACTGGAAGTGAGGTGTAAAGTCAGGGTGGAACAGGAGGCACTTCTCGATATCCTTCAAATGGCAACGGTAATGGGGTTATTTATTCCTCCTAGTATCTCTTGGATACGCCTGAAGTTTCTGGGTTTGGAACTTCTAGTACTAGGTTCTTTCTCTTCCTAAGGGCCACCGTAGCTAAAGGGACGGCCATTGAAGCAGCAACAGCTAAACAGCTGCCTCATCATGTGGGGAAGAGGGGGTACCCTCTAAAGACTCCCCTCATCGAACAGGAATTTGGTCCGCTCCGAAGAGCTTACTTTCCCAACGAGAGGGACCTCTCTATCTAACGGTTGTGATTCCGCCCAGCATAAGATAAGTCAATAAAAGAATAAGATGCCATGTGCGTCTCTGGGCGTGAAGAAATTCGGTGAATAAGAGGAGATGAAGAACTCGAGCTCCGAGGAAGCAAAGCAAGATAAACTTTGAATGCGTCTGATGTAACAGTAAGTGGAAATCAAAGAGTCTTTGCCTTGTGATTCCTAGCATTCAAAATCATTGAAAATTGGAAGTGAAGCTTAGTTAGGTGAATGACGAACTGGAAAAAGGTAATGAGTGAGTATTTTGTTAGAGATGAGTAGCAGTTGATAGCAGTTGATGATTCCCGACAGCTCCATGTGGGTTTCATAATACTTTCTACCAACTTTAGTGAATTAGTAGATTTCAGTGGCTAACTTTATAAATAAAGGCACCCAAAGGATAAGTGCTTCTAGTTGGTTTAGAAAGTGAATTTCAATTAATTTAAAATAAAATTAAATAAAAAATTTTATTATTTAGATTAAAATAAAAATGATAAAATTTAAAAAAAAATATATATATATATAAATCTATAAATGATGTAATGA
>Ga0123340_1000948_pt1 | contig 22496 bp, 13 predicted proteins | sample SirMexnodulemix_FD_89961 | JGI IMG/M metagenome (GOLD analysis project Ga0123340, IMG submission 89961) | Root nodule microbial communities of legume samples collected from Mexico - Siratro Mexico nodule mix | ecosystem: Host-associated > Plants > Roots > Nodule | place: Mexico: Nepantla...
ACCTTAAGCTTAATATATATAATTTAAAATATTTTTTTAAAATTTAATTTGTTTATTAATATAAATAGATAATTAATAATTGTTTTAGAAGTAATTACTCGGCTTGCAACGGAACACATAATTCAAAATAATGAAAATAGTAGGTATTAAAACATTTATTAGTATTCAAATCAATTTCATTTTTAACACAAGGATATTTTAGTTATTTTCCAAACATATAAACTATTTTTTTACTATCACATAAATAAAATAATTTTTAAACTATTAAATTTTTTACTTATTTATTTTTACTTTTCATTTTTTTTCTTCAATTTTCTACTTTTTAATATTTTTCTTCTTTTTCACTACCACCCTAATCCAAACAAAGCACAAGTCTCCTTTACAATTTAATTTGTAAATGATTAATTTTTTTTAAACAATTAAACAATATTTTATTATATTATTTGTAGTTGATTTGCTAATATGTTTATACAATTAAGAAAAAAAAATGCATAATTATTGTAAATTATTTGAGAACTTTTATTAATCATTTAAAAAGTTATAAGAAAATCAGTTTCATTTATTTTGATTTTCTTAAATAAGAGAATTGAAATTAATTTCATGAATTACGTAAATCATATATTCAGTAAAAAATAATTCTTTTAAGAAAACAATTCCTTCTTGTTATTTGGATTATTTTGTGTATACATAAAAATAATTTATATTTTTATTCACTGCTCAATTAAAAAAAATTTAAAATACGCAATTTACTTTGGAATTTTTCTTGAATAAAACAGATTTAAGTTTTCCTAAATATTAATCTGCTATTATTTGCTTTCATTTTTCTTAAATCGATCTGGTTTTAAAAGAAACATTAACAAAATAATGTATGATATGTAAAATGATTCAAATATAAATTGTCTAATGCCTACAAAATTATAGGCAATAAATGTGTCAAAGCTAGAGACAGTCAAATATAAGTTACTACGTTAAACTTGTTCTAAATAATATCAGATATACTTTCAAAGTGAAAAGGATGCAAACTTAATAATAATATAGAATGAACTATAGATTGTTTGCTGGTAATAATATTTATTATAAATTAAATTTTCATAATAACATTTATTATAACCAAATTAAATACACTTTAGGAGCCATTTTCAAGTAATTATTATAAAAAAAAATGATGCATCACATATATATTATGTATTGCGAGTTATATAACAAAAAAATCGTAAAGTCTAATTTAAATCCGATTTAAGTGGTAAGGAAGTAATATTGTTTTTTAGCATCATTGAATTGGTTAGTCCTTTAACCAATCATCAATAAATTATTATTAATTTTTATATTACAAGAGACAGGAGATATTAACTAAAAATGCAGACATTAGTAATATTTTCTTAAATTTCTTGGCCTATACAAAAATATTATAATTAGTCAATTACCACCGTAAAAATTATTTAGTTTTTAATTTTCCAAGTTTAAACAAATCTAAAAAATAAAAAGGGAAATAGAAGTCATCACCAATATTTTTATATTGAAGTTTAAATAAGATATAGCTTTAGTAGAAAAAATAAAATGACATTTCAGATTAAAGAGCCCTAATAATTTAAAAAGAAACATTTGCCATCATTAGTTTTATATCTGTAATTCAAACCCTTTACAAAGAATAGCATATAGACCAAGAAACTATTAACTTCAAAAAGTTGTCTTTGTCTAATTATCCAAACCATTTAAAATTATATACTGCAAAATATTGAATTAAAATAAGAACACTATGAATTAAATAATAAGGATCTTACTGATTTAAAAATATTTATTTTGACCAAATAAATTATATATAGCAACAATGGGAAATAAATTATAGAAAAGTTTTTCAATATTAATGATTGAATAAGTCCGAACTTGTCCATAAGTAAAACATATTACATCCATAATATCTATTCTACTATGAGTAGAGAGGGTGCACAAAAAGTCTGGCATAATTTGGAACCAGGAATGTTTGCTACCTAATATCACTGTAGTATGTTGTAGATTATATATTGATGCTCGAATGTCAACCCTCCAAAGCAAAAAAGACATGCTGCTACCAACTATACAAGGCTAGTCCCATCCAGTGGGAACAATAGATGCATAACCACTAGGCCCCTCTTCACCAACCTCCCCACCTCCTCCACACAATTCACCAGATTTCACATCAGTTTGTTCATAACTGCAGCTTATACTCAAACTGTCAAAAGAGGTTTCTACAAGGGAGTTTTGCATGTCGTACGAGGTATCGGGGTATGAGGTTGTACTAACAGAATCTACAGCATGATCTGCATTGCCATAAGAACTGTAGCAGTTGTAGTTCTGCATCTCAGGTTCAGTGGTATTTCGAAAATCACGACCGCCATAGCTACCACTGCTGTAACGCTGTGATCCATAACCACGACCACGGCCACCTGATGGAGAACACTCTGCTAACTGGATGAGCCAAGAAGGAACTTCCTGGTTTGCCTCCTGCAAGAGTCCAACAAGAGCCTTTGCCATTGGACTGTTCTTGTCGCTGAAGAAAGCAGTGGCTAAACCAGATTTGCCAGCACGGCCTGTGCGTCCAATTCTATGTACATAGTCATCTATGTCTCTAGGCAAATCAAAGTTTATGACATGAGCCACATGCGGGATATCTAATCCCCTCGAAGCAACATCAGTTGCAACCAAAATAGGAGTATTTCCAGATTTAAAAGATCTTAAAGCCCGTTCCCTTTCCTAAACAATGAAACAAGAATCCTTCAATGAATAACATCTTACCAAGAAAAACATACAATAAAATTAATGCTCAAGAGCGGAAAACCATAAAGAACAGAGCAAATTACACCAATATCCCTGGAAATATTGAGACTACACATGGCCTCTCTAACTTTTAAAAATGGAAAAGGATGTTACCCGTTTCTTGGGTAAGTGAGCAAACTGAGTGTTAATGAAGTGAATTAGGAATTAAGAGCCCAAAGGTTAAGGTATTGGAGGTTTGTGTAATTTATTGCAATAAAACCAAAACTCATTGCGAAATGGCAAAAAGAAGGACAGACCTCAAGAACCAAAGAAAAAATAGAATAAATAGAAGGCAGATTAGCTAACCAATTGAACTTTGTCTCCGTGTATGGCAATAGCTGGAAAGCCACTTTTCGATAACCAGCTTTCTAAAGCATCTGCTCCTCTTTTTGTTTCCACAAATACAAGAGTTAAAGCATGCTGCGTTGCAGAAAGCAGATAATTAAATCTATTATCCAACAAACAGCACTTCCAAACCAACAGTTAAACGAGCATACACACTTCTTACCTTCCTATTGGTCCCATGCACCTTTTGGCGACGAAGATGATCAACAAGTTTGTCTCTTTTGTCTGTATCCTGCACAAGCTCAATCTTCTGCACAATCAGTTCAGTACTAGATCCAACTCTCCCGACAGACAGGAATATGTAGTCCCACAAAAAGTCCGATGCTAGCTTCTGCGTCATCAATGAAATACAACATCAAGAGGGTAACACTTAACAAGAGACAGTAATAAAATATTGCAATAAAGCATTAAAAACGCACCACTAAGAATATAAACAAATATTAAAGCAGGGCCAACCTAATTCTTTACATACCTGTATATCATTAGGGAACGTTGCACTAAACAACAATGTCTGCCTAATACCCGGCGGTGGCATGTGCATTTTCTCCACAATCTTGCGTATTTCACGCTCAAAACCCATGTCCAGCATACGATCAGCTTCGTCTAATGCAAGGTACTTTATCCTCGCCAACGAAACCCTTTCTCTCTCAATAATATCCACCAAACGCCCAGGAGTGGCAACCAATATGTCAACTCCCTTCTCCAAAAGGCGCAGCTTTTACCATTTTTAAACAATGAAACGCACAATCAATAACTAAATCTTCATTTAAAGAGACGCAAGACACCAACTTTTTTAAGGGGTATATGCATGTCAAAAACACACCTGCTGAACAATAGGAGACCCACCATAGGCAACAACAACCTTCACACCAGTTTGAAATGCAAATTTGTTCGCCTCATCGCGTATCTAACAAAAATACTTTCATTTAAAATATACAACAAAGTGAAAAATAGAAAAGTTGAGCAGTTTTATTATTCATTCATGTTTTAAATATCAAAACCTAATAACACGGACACCGGATAGCAAAATAAAGAAACCTGGCAGGACAACTCCCTCGTAGGAGACAAAATAAGTGCAGTGGGGTATGCAACAGCAACACCACGAGACACTGGCGAAAACCCGGAAGAGGAACGACCCTTCAAAATCCCAGATATGATAGGAAAGCAAAACGCCGCCGTTTTCCCCGACCCCGTCTGTGCACACGCCATGAGGTCACGGCCCGCGGTAGCTATGGGAATGGCGTGACGCTGAACGGGCGTGGGTTTCACGTACTTGCATCGCTTGATGTTCATCTTCAACCCTTCGTCCAAGTCAGTATCATCGAAGACGTTCACCGGCGGAGGCACGTCCTTCCCACTCGCCTCCACCGGGACCGACTCGTACGCGTCGAAGTTGATAGCGTCGCCGTTTTCGGGTTCTTCCACGGGGAAGCGGGAGTTCCGGTGAGAAGGATCCCGGGGGCGAGAGTGTCCCCGACCGCCGGAGGCACCATGGGAGCCGCGGCCACCGCCGCGCGGCCAAGGTCCAGCACGGGGGAATCCGTTGTGTGCGGAATCATCGGAGGAAGGTGGAATGTAGTTGGAGTGGTGATGGGGAGGTACATGAGGGGAAGCAAAAGACCATGGCATTGTGAAGAAAAGAGTGAAGTGAGGAAGAAGAGGAAGAGACGATAATAATAATAATAATTAGAGAGTTTGAAGGGGAGTTTATATAGCAGAGTGGCTCTGAAAACGACGGGTGAAGTGCGGAGGAGAAAGACATTGAAGGGAATGGAGAGAGGGGTGGGGTCCAGTGGGATGACGTGGGAGGGAGGCATGGAGCAGAATCCTGGGTCACGTGAAATATCTTTTCCGTAGTGGGACCAGGTGGACACGTGTCGAGAGGGGATTTGAGGAAAAGCTGATGGAAAATGGGGTTGGTATTTGCAGGGTCTGAACATGAAATAAATGTTGGCGTGGTGGGGGAGGGGATGTAGCGCAACCCCCAACCAACTAGAACCGGATCGCATGACCATTATTCGTAACGATATGCGGGCGTTTGATTTGGAGCTGCTACTACTACTCCTACTCCTACACTACACCCTCTCCACTGCTCTTTCATATTCCTTTCTTACTATAAAATACATGTCTTAAACTTATGAAATTTAATTAATCTTTTTTTTTATCAATTTATCAACGTTTTCTCATTACTACAAATTTAAAAATTATTTACAGATTTACAGTAATTAATTATGCGTGTTAACAAAGTTAACAAATAAACAACAGCAATTATAGTTATTCATTTAGACTTACTTTGTATTTGATTAAATCAATTTTATTAATCAATTTGTAACATATAATTTGAAATTACCAAACACTCTTTATTATATAATGTGGCATGTATGACTACATAGTTGGGTCAATTATTCTACAAACATCAATTAATAATTTTACAAATATATCAATTAAAAAAATCTATAATATCTATCAAATTATTCTCTTCAAATTTTATCATCTATTCATTAATCCAAAAATTTTTATTATTCATACATAATTCACTCAAATTCTTTTAAATTCACCTTTCTAAATTCATTTAAATCCACTTTTTTAAATTTATCTTTCAACCAAACAAAACCTTGAATAATCTAGTTTTATTTCAGTAACAATTACATTAACTATTTCATAGCTCACTGTAAAAAAAATATTTTAACTTTTAAGTTACATTTTGAGTTATTTTTCAACTATTTTCTTACTAATATAACTTTATATGTATTGTATCAGTCTATTTAACTTTGATTTTTTTTATTTTTTAATTTTTTGAAAATTTGAGGCTTATCCACTGTTGGAAATCCTATTACTTAAATTAGATGATTTTTTTTTCGATCTTTATCTCTCCAGTTCCCTCATTCTCAAAGATAGTTTGAGATTGTTTTAAATATAATTTTGAATTAACTAATTGAATAATAAAGACTCAATTAAAAAATGTAAAAATTTTATACACTTAATAACTTAAGAAATTTAATATAAACTTAATTAAAAATGTTAAATTTATAAGGACTTAAGTCCATTATTTTTAATTAAATATTGTATTTTTTTAAAGACACTAAATAAAAATTTTTCAGATATTTCTAATAATTTAAGAATGTTAAAGTTTTGCAAAGACAAAATATACAATACCATTTTCAGACTCTAAACTCAAGAAATTTTTTATTAGAGATGAAAAGAAAATGATAAGATATTTTAAAGAGAAAAAACTTATTTAAACCATTTATCTTTCGCGTTCATACATTAATTAACATCGCAAATATCTTAAACGATTCTTATTACCATGCCTATCTATTCCATTAAGTAATTTTTTTACTTCTTTTCGAAGTTAAATTTTATTTGTTATAACCATAGAATCATACACAATAAAATATTCTTTACACAAAGAACCTGAAAACAACGAATTTAAAATTCAGTGGATTGATATTAACACATATTTCAAAAGCTTTTGAATTTCACTATCCTACACAATTTAATTGAAAAATTAAAAACATAAATTTATTATAAAACTGAGAAACCCATGCTATCTCTGGCATGTGTATGCCGTTGGTGGTTTTTTAACCATTCTAGTGAAATTTCGATAAAGGACTAAAATGACAAAATTTGAAAAAAATTATTCAAATGGATGAATAGTGCGTATGGTTCACAATTTCTTGAAAGAAAGTTAGCGTACATGACTTCAAGGTTAATGGTGAAATCACTATTACATTGCTCGACTTTAGTATGTAAATGATACAACAGATATCGTTATAAAAATATAAAAATTACTATCCATTCATGTAAATGTATAACTATAATTTCACTATTAATCTTGAAGTTACGATTTTAGTTAAACAAAGACTTGCAATATATACATGACTTATCCATTCAACTAAATTTTTTAAAATTTGTCCATTCTAATAATTTATAATTATATTCACTAAATAGTTAAAAAGCTACCTTTAATATGATAATCTTATTATATATTTCGAACGCTTGAATGAATAAAATCAAGTAGATGAACTAAATAAATTTCAAAATACTACTTGTATACATGTATGCATAAAACACCAATCAATATTATTTTAAGGGATTAAAATATTTATTTTTTATCTCTTAATAAAATTTTGTCTGATCTTAATTCCTGAGCATCTTTCCCTTATTGTTTTAGTTTCTGTCGCATGACAACTATGTGCTAATATTTTTATTATTAAATTACGTTTGTGACAATTTACTTTTGTATGGTTAAGAAAATGTTTGGCTAAAGTGAGGTATTCAATAAATTATTTCATAAAAATTACTACACAAACACTGCTTAACGTGGAACCATTTAAGAATAACAAATTCTTATATTCCGCGTGCAAGTTTCAAATTCATTTTTTCTAGTCCGTTCACTGGTACTTCTAGAGAGGTTCAAACTAGTGAAACGAAGATACTACTGTTAACAACAAACTACTATTTATATATGACAGAGTTAGATTAATGACTACTTTAGCATATATCTACAGTTTATTTAAATTTGACATAATGATTTGCGTAAGTATATTAAAATTCATGATAATAGCAAATGATGCATACATAACGTTTTATTTTTAAATTATTTCAACAAACTCTCTTAATTAACTTATGGAAGCAACTCATGTAAAAATAGTTTAATATTATTGCCACTTTAACTTAGAACAATTATTTAAAATTTTATTTACATTTTACTAAGTACTTAGATAATAAACACTTATTTAATGAGATTTTAATCAAGGTCCTTATGCAAATTTATGATAAATATAATGATTCTACGTTAATGTGAAATAAAATATGTTATGAGAGAATCAAAATAATAAGAAATGTAGTAAAGTTAAATAAACTTAGGATTTAGGATTTAAATATTCTATAAAATGAGATAATTTTACGGACATCTCTTATGTTCATTGAGTAATATAACATGTAGTGAAGTCAAATATATCTTACATACCCACTTATAAAACAATAATTTGATTACGAAATCACAAAAAAAAGACCTAAATACATAGCAACTTAAAAAAAATATCATAATTATTATGAGCCATCAAGTGATGCTTTATTTCCACTTTTTCTCCGGATACTTCTTCTTAATATGATCAATTCACTATAAATACTTAACTCTCAAAGCAACTTCATGATTAAATAAATACTTGTAATTTTATTGCTAGTTCTAGAAGCTAACATTTGTATTAGTTTGATGCTAAGTCAATTTTCTTTACCCCTCTAAAGAAAGAAGTGTACGTCCTACAACCCTTAGAATTTGAAATCAATAAAAGAGAACATCATATGTATAGATTGAAAAAAGACATATATCGAATAAGTTAATTTATACTTTCTTAACTAAGAAAGACTTTGAGAAGCGTGTAGTAAAATTTGGTATGTATAAATATAGGAAACTCAATATAAGGATTTATTTCTTTTGTGTCTCTGCATGCATGATTTAATTATCAAAATAAGTAAGCAAGTTGAAATTAAAGACTTCAAGGAATATCAAAGTTTGAAACAATTAGTTACTAGATTTATAAGTGATCCTACAATACTTCACACAGTTGAAACTAAACATAATTTTGAAAAATCTAAAATGTACATATCATTATGACTTGTTATTTCTAGAAGGAGATTGAACACAAATATAGGTATTATGACACTTTCTTAATCTGAGATAGATTACATAACATCTACAAAAACTAGATGTTAACCTGAAAAAAAAAAAAAAACTGGAGTAAGAAAAACCAATATATTTATGTGTTGCCAACAAATTAACTGAAAAATCTAGTATCTCATATTAGAAGTAAACGTATAGAAACTTCCTAAAAGAATAAGTAAGCAAAGACAATTGCTGGAATGAAGATTAAATGACTTAAGGCAAGAGAAATTTGAAAATTTGATAAATTTGTCATGAATGAAGTTTCTGGAATATTTTTGGATTAAGAGGGAGTCTAGTATCGGAATCCAAAATAAATAGAGTTACTTGTGGTATTGAGATATAAAAAAAAGTACAATATTTCATATAAAATAGTTCTCTTTTTATATCTTTACTATTAGTATCTTGAATTCTCTCCATTTATTTTGTGCGTCGAGTATGTTTTTTTGTGTTTAGTCTATTCTTAAAAAAAAAAGAAAAAAACAATAGCACTTGTAGAAATAAACCCGTGATCCACCAAATCCCAACATTTCTTTGACTCAAATAATGAATGGTTTTAATCATGATCCAAAAATCAACCCCAGTTCACTTCTATGTAAGTTACTTTTTATTAATCCACGTAATGATGGTGTTGAAAAAATTTAAGCTCTCAAAAAGGATTTGACAGATGACAACATAAAAAATCAGATTTTTGTAAAAATAAATTCAGAAATAAAAAGTACTTTTTATTTATTAGAAAATTACTTCTACAATGTAAAAAAATTACGTTTTCTTTTCTTAAACTAGATTATAGTTTTATGTTTGTATAGGTTTATGTGATCTGTGTACGTTTTTATATAAATTATTGTGTACAATATTTAGGGTTTAACTATAGTATTTGTTTAATTACATATATAATATTTTTTCTTTAGTTATAAACATAACTTACACAATCATAAAAAAAATATTAATCAACAAATTTGATAATAAGTATTGTTTATAATTACAATATGGTTTAATTTTAAAATAATTGATTTTCACACTGCGTAATTTATTTTGTAAACATATATATCATAATTGATTTTATATTGTAATTAACTTGGTTCGAGATTCATTTATTTATTTGAATATGTAAAATAATTTTTCTATTAAATGTGTATTATCTTAAAATCTTAAATGTTAACTTTTATTAAAAAATAAAATGTTCTGTCAAAATTGGAAAGAGGTAAAAAAAATTTTGTACTGTTAACGGTTTATAAATGAGTTGAGAAATTTTCCTTAGTCTATACTGAAAAAAGTTAATTTTTGTTGTTGTTGTAGATGTTATAGTGATTTTACATCGATTAACTATTTATCTTTCCAATTTATTGATATTATCGTAAATTTATCTAGATAAAACATATTTGCATCCTTAGTTAATTTAGTATCATGTTAAATCAACTTTCTGATATACTAAAACATATTTTTACCAGGATACAGTAAATATAAGAAATATAAATGCATTTATTTTTTTTAATAAACTAAATATAAAATTTCTTTATTCGACTATGACATACATTTTAGTTTATAATCAATTGTAGTTCTCTATGATTATACTAATTTAACTTCGTAACTTTATTTAATATTATCATTTTTCTATTTATGTTTATATTTTTTTCCCTTGTATATATATTTTTTCTGAGATTCATAATTAAGTTATGCTGAAATAGAAGTTCAATGAATTATATTGCCAATAGTAAGAATTTCAAGCAAATTAATTTTTTTTTCATACGTATTAATTTTTTTAAGAAAATATTGTTTGGAACTCTCGTTTTAAATAAAGACTTTCTCCTTAGAAAAACTTGACTCGTGTTAATTTTTGTAGACATTTTGGTTTTATAACTTTTTTTTCATTTGAATTTTTTGATTTGACAGCGGAGTTACCCAATTGACAGGTCTAATTTTAAAAACTATTAATGAACGCTGTAATAAAAAGGGTTCATTACTTTCATTTTCAAAACACTGTATCCAGCTTTTATTTTTTCTCCACCCTTCTATATTTAGTCACTGTCTGTTTATAGGCCCTTCAACTTTTTTTATTCTTTTCTTTTTCATGCAGTTACATCCAACCTGACAGACAAGCCAAGGTTCGTAATCATGGCCAAAAAAGTAGACGGAATTGTTATTTCATTTTTTTTTTTTTAATATATGCATTTAACTTTTGTTTTTATATTAGCAGTACACTCAAAAATGGGCTGAAAAAATCTACCAATTATAGACACGTTACAGTTGGCCTAGTTTCTGAGATACATTTGCTCCTAGCATTTGGTCTTACTACATTTTTCTCTCTCTATACAAAAGTGTAATCTGAAATAATTGAAACCTTTCATACCATTTTTCTAAATAGTGGTTGATTTAAGTTCAAAGCATAATAAACTATTGCCGGAAGGAGACAATGCCGGAAAAGCTAATCATAAATAAACGCGCAATTTCGGCTAAACTTGCTAAGCATATGACCACAGAAATCACACCACCCTACAATCAAAATACCATTATTTTAATATAACTAATACAACATTATGTACCCTTAAAGGTTTCTGACTTTGACAGGACAATATACAGCATATCTCATGTCTAGATTGCATTTTATAACATGGTTATAGTTTTAAACTAAAAAGCATGTTCAAACAAGACAATTGTAAACGTTTGCACTCTCAAGACAGGGTTTGAGGGGTGCAAACTTTAATTCAAAAAGGCTAGTAGTGTTTCATCACAGTACAAAACTTAGATGCAACCCAAAAATCTCTTCACCCGTAAACTTGACTCCACGTTATGCAGAGTTGTTAGTCAGTTGGGTGTGACTAGAGAAAATGAGGGTGAAAAATTCATAGATGTGTTTTTATATGAAATTACATTTAAAAATAATTCTTGAATTTTTCACCCTCAATTTCATAAGAATACAAACTGACTCCAAGCATTATTCATCTCCCCGTCCAACACGCCAGTCATACATTGGTTGCAGCAACACAAAAGACAAGCTAATGATAACCATGTGATTTGGTAAGCAACCTACTCAATCTTTCAAAATGTAACAGCTGTGTATCAATATCTGTAACTCTATATGATTAGTCAAACATCTCATCTATGTTTTCACCTCTTGTGATGCACATGATGTCAAGGGTAGGAGATGAAACAAAACAATAGACTGCACCATGGTGTTCTGCCAAGATTTGACCCAGTTTCTCACCAACATATTCCACAAGATGAGATACTTTAACGGGTAACCAAAGCTCATTGTGATTTTTTAGAACTATACAACCTCTAAGCTTGAAGAACCTGACAGTGAACTATGTGACTTTTGAGTCGGTTTCTCCCAGCAAGGCTAGACCACAGATTTGTGACCAATGTCTTGAACTGTCCTTTCCCAGCAATAGTTTCCCATAGCTGTTCAGCGGAAGATCCTTTCAAATCTTCAAGTTTTGAAACATCAACCAGAGAAATGCTCATGTTATTCCGGATGATACAGAGTTTCCCATTCAGGGGAACAAGAGCAGCAGCTTCCAAAGCCCGCGAGCTCCCCAAATGCATTTTACTGTCAATATGCTTGCTCCATGAATCAGTGACCTCATCATAAACCCTAACTTTGCAGCCATCCTTGCAGTCCAAGGCATAGAGCTTTCCATTCAGGGTAGTGCTAGGGTTCCTCCAGCCAGAAACCATTCCATCATAAATGGGGTACCAGCTATCATTCTCTGGCTGGTAGACCTCACTCAGAACCTGCTGATGAGGTCCAAGTCCCTTGAGGAACCACTTCCCATCATAGACAACTCCAATGAAAGGCACCATTGCAGTGCTCATATCTGAAATAAATGACCACCTATTCTTGTTGGGATCATACACTTCAGCTGATCTCAAGGATCGGTGTACACCCTCATTCTCCCCACCAGCCACATAGAGGCAATTGTTTATGACACAGCAGCCAAAGAAGTGTCGCCTTCGAAGCATATCTGGAGCACGGTGCCATTTATTTGTCCTAGCACTATAAAATATGACTCTTCTCATGGATCCCTTTAGTGGGTCCTTCCCACCAAACAAGTACAGGTGACAGCCATTGAGAACAGCACAGCCAAAACCAAGAGCTCCAGAATATTCCCTTGGAACAGGTGGAAGGGGCTGCCACAGTTGGTACACAGGATCAAAGGCATGCCATGAGATTTTCCCGTCTCTGTCCCTCTTAATAACATATATCCACTCTTCTGCAATTCCAAGACTCTTGCGGAGAGAGTAAAAGAAGTTACCAACCAAAAGACGATACCATCTTTTGCAGACTAGCCGAAGCTTCCGATGTTCAACGCGGGGGACACGAATTAGGCAAGCAATGGCTAGATCATCAGGGAGTCCTGGAAGTAGTGGGGATTGATTGCGGCTTCTGTCACCACGTGCTGGCTTGTTTCTAGTTGGGTGAATGGATGGTTTAATGTCAGGCCGAAGACAGAGCTTTGTTCCAGGGACGTACTTCTTTGCTCCAGCAACAGTTTTTAGGCCTGTATCTACTCTGCATAGACATGCAGTTGTATCGACCTACATAAACACATTGAAACAGAAAAATTGTTTATCTAGACTTAAAATGAAATCGTATTTCTTTTTATTTCTGTAGTATGATATGTTATGAACTCAAACATGACAAATTGATGTCTCTCAGCACATAATACAGATAATACTCCGAGATAGCACCTTGTTTACTAATGAGTAATAACTTAAAACATTAATCAGTGAGAGCAATCTTTCAGGCTCAGATAAAGTCATATATAAATATAAGCTAATCACCAGTTTATAAATCATGAGAAATAATTTACAATAAGCTTTATGGTATTTTGATGAATATTGAACTGCAAGAGTTGACACAATTTTGACAAGGCATTTGAAGGTCTTGTGTAATCAACCCTTCATTAAGTCCAGGGAAATTTCAAATCTCAAGCCTCAGAAAATTTTGGCCCGTGTTACAGAAAGCAATTTAATCCATTAGTTTTGTTTGCATCCAACAATCCCCACATTTCTGAATGTACAACACGCTTGACTATTTAGGAAAAAACGCAAGTGGTGTCACATTACAGAGACTTTAGCAGTGAGATTATACGAAATATTCTACCTATCTAAATACCGGTATTACAGCATTTAAATACAAGAGTTTCTCATCTATCATAGCCCAAAAGCCTGCAGCAACATTTCAGCGATTCAAGGAAAATTACACAGAAATTTCGCAGAGGTTAAAATGCAACATATAGAAGATGGAAGGGTAAAAAAATAAATGTTCAGTAAGTAATGGCATGCAATAGAACAAGATCAGAGCTCCTTCAAACCACCCGACTCTCGAAGTATCGATTCCAGAAGTCTTCCCTTCATCCCCACAACACTTTAAAAAGAGGTCTTTCTTTAAGCTTCCTTTTCGACAAACATTTCTAAAGCCTTTTTGAAACAACATATTAGGGCAAGGCAAACATCAGCAATTAGATCAGTAACATGGACAAAGAAAGACCAAACCCAGATGGTCTAAAAATTAAGAACTACAATACTTTCCAAAGATATGACCATACAAAAAAGGGAACTCAAACCAAACCTAGCATTGGTTTACCTCATAACCTAAACATGAAAATGACATAAACTAGAAAAAAAAAAAAGACGGAATGACAAAAAGCGTATAAACCAATTACCAATGGAGGCTGAATAACTCTGTCCATCTTACTGGGTTCAAATTCACCTCTTCCGACAAAGCTAACTCCACAACCAGCACCACCAAAAATCGAGTCTTTATCTCTCAAACTCCATACCCAACACGAAATTCGAGAGAATCCAGTCCCATAAACACCACCTACTTTCCTCCCAGCTCAATTTAACTTCAAGAAAATTGAAACTTCAGAAGGAAATTTGAAGCACGTTCTCTCACAACAACGAGGCAAGTGGGGAGGAACCAAATCAATCACAAAGGGAGACCCATATGGAATACGAGAAGCTCGATATCGAAAATCGCCAAGAATCTAGTCAAATCAAATGCCCTAAATCTTATCTGGTGAGTCTAAAGAGGGGAAAACCTAAATGCGAGACAGCGCGAAATTGGGGGCAAAGGGGAAGCACTGAAAGAGGAAAAGAGACCCCTTTGGTTCTTACCATCAAACTTCAGTGGAGTTTAGGGCCCATCTCCTCAACGGCACAACCTACCACGCACAAGAGGGTGTTCAGCAAGAGAACTAGAAGAAGGGAAGGTAAGACTTTAGAGAGGGAGAGAGAGAGAGAGCAAATTGAAATTGATTTTTTTTGAGAAAAGGAAGCAAAGCAAAACCATTAAAGCAGGAGAGAAGAAATGATGACTCCTCGGTGGTTGCCCATTGGAGAATTGGAGAAAAGAGGAACATTTGACAACTTGGGTTGGAAGATAGCTTTTGTTTTGTTTGTTTGTTTCTTTGGAGACTGGAGGGATTTTGGTTTGGGAATGGGAAAGTCAAAACTCCAAATCAAATACAATACAATACAAATACCACAACTACTCCTTGTTACTGTTGAGTGGAAGATTGAAATATGCAAACACAACAAAGGCAGACAAAGATTCAGAACAAAATAACATGGGCCCACCTCTGCAGAAAAAAAAAAGAAAAAATAATAACACTCCACCAACTATATATTTAATAATGTAGTGTAAGATATGTTGCAGGGGTTGTGTTTTGTTTGTTTGACCCACTGCACTGCATCTGCATCATCACACACACACACATCATGGTAACTATTCCCACTCCACCAAGGGTAATTTGGTAATTCCGCTGGCTGGGAGGTGGTGGGTGTCCTATCATCCTTTGCATATGATTAGAAACGGGGCCATGCTAGAGGGTTTACCGCTGAGTTACCAACTACTTACTTGCATTCCTCCTTTTTCCTCCTTCCTGCACTCAAAATTATTCTCATTCTGATTGGATTATCATAACTAGCCTAGCTACACACGCTTTTGCTGTTTTATTTATCTTTTTCTAGATGTTTGATTATTAGTTCAATTCCATTCATTTTAGTTAGTTTCAGTATCAGGAATAATTGTGTTTAATCTATCTTTACACATGTAAAAAAATAAGTTAATTACAATGCAAAAGATAGAAGATATTATGCTATTTTACTGATGGGAAAATTGACTGTCACATCTAGATAAAGCAGATTGCCAGTTCTGTAACAAGTTGATATCAGTGTTAACCATATTAACTCCAAAATTACGAGTAACGTTTCTGTAAGGATTATTAAAACACCTAAAGTGAGAGGATAAAAATCTAACAAAGCTTATACGGTTCAAGTAGTATTAAACTGTTTCACATCTTTTAGTCGTGGATTAGATTTTTCAAATAATGAAATTTTTTTAAGAGATGCTTATGAATGGAATTTAATCATTCATACTTTTAAGTTAATGAGCGTGGTTTGTGATCATACATGTTGTGCTTCACTCATTACAAGTTTAGCAGAGGTCCTACTTCTGGGGATAAGAAGGGGACCGTGGTCTTCTCTTTTTTATTTAATTTATATAATCTCCAATAAATGCCATTGTAGATGAAGTTACACGCTATATCTTGATTAGCTTATCACTCTCTCATGCTTATTCAATAAACTAGAAGAAAAAGGTGCATGCACTTTAAAAATATTGGTTGTTGAAGTATTTTACCTTTAGCTTGCAAGTTTTTCCAAAAATCTGCTACAACTCTAAGGATGGCCTAATTCTTTACTCCAACCAAAGTCCTAACAAATGGGATATGAGTGCAGTACAGTATCTTATTTGCAAAGATACGTTTCTGGAGTGAGCCATGCTTTTCCACATCAGTGGGATTTCATTCCTCATATAAGTCCTTACCACGAAACACCTTTCCAGCTGGACACTCCTATCACATGTTAGAGCTCTTTTAGGCTTTAGCAACTTAGGAGTATAATCTTTCAACCTCCATGACCATTAAGCAGACAATGTCCTTTTTATATTCCCATTTGAAGCAATAATTCTAATTACATGACGTAACTTAAATGGCCCCACTCAACTCTATTTCTTTCTGCCAAAAACTTTCCACACTCCTCAAAAGTTTAAGACAGATCGGCTAATGGAATATGGTATTGATTAAACCCCACTTTCGGTAACAATTTCTTCATCATGATGTTGTGTGATGCACAATACACGAGAGTTATTCATCAAAAATCACAATTGATCTCTACCTGAACTCCATGGCTCTACAAATGAATGATGAGAGCAAATATATCACTTAAGATATTGCTTAGCATGGTTGATTGAAAAAATGTGACCTTTTTTTTTCATTCCACAATGGCGGGTCCAATCACGGAAACGTAACCACTATCAGAAACATTACATATACACTTAAATTGTCCGTTTCATTTGAAGCTACTAGTGGTGTTTGAAATCCAAGAAGATGGCCAACGCAAGGCCATGTGCATCCTTCGAAAAGCTGCATAATTCAACCCTATCGTTGTCAAGAACGTTACTATCTATATTTGCCTTCTCAAAACACAGAGATTTGTCACAAAACGAAGCAGGGTACAGAGTTGGTAGTCACCATCATATTTAGCTAATGCTCTCATCCCATTTCGCAAAAAGCAGAGTTCTTTTTCGGTGCCTCCCTATCATAAACAGTTTCAATTTTTTTTTTTAATAACTTTGAGAATTCAGTGTATACCAATAATGGTATTCCCAAAAATGTGCTGAGCACTAAGGATGAGAAGGATCAATGGAGCCACTTTTCCTTTTTGAAGAAGGAGAAATCGATGTGGGGAGATGTCATTCTCAACCTCGGGGACAAGACATGTTAAGGTCCTTGTGTTGTGGGAGGTGCACAGTCCATGCATACTTCTGTGTGGCTCAACCTCAACCATTAAATTCCAAGGTATAGAGATTTATTTGAGACTAATTTCAAATAAAAACAAACAATTTTGATTAACAAATAAGTTTAATATTTTTGTACTGGAATATTTTTACAGTCAACTAATGAAAAAGTATAATATATATTGTTTTTGAGATAGTTACTTTTAAAATAATGCATTTATACTCATTTGTGAGTAGATGATGTTGTACAAAATTTGACCAGCCATACATATTTGATTTTGACAAGTTTATTTATTTCTTGTTATACGGATTAGTAAGAAAGAACCTCTCAAGAAGGAGAAAACCGCGTATAATAATTCTCCCTCTCCAGATTCTTCTAATGGGGAGAAGACTTTGACATTGAAATAAGTTGGCACTTGTATGAAGTCCTCTCCTTCCATCAAAATCTAATCTATATTCTTCACAAGATAACTAAGTTATAAGAAGTTTCATTTGAACATTTTCCCACCCAATTACACATTTTAACTATCTATATTTAATGTATAACAAAGGGTTCGTTTATTTCGATAAAATAACATCATTTTTTTTTTCACAACATCGTTGCTTTCCTACTAACATAATGGTCAAACTTATAGCAAATGAAAAATGCGGTAGTAAAATGTGCAGAAAAAAAAAAGTGATAAAATGTGCCAAAATTAAAAACTTAATGATAAAAATATACCATTAAATATAAAAAAATATATGGAAAATTATATTTCCCCTTACTGTTGAAGGGAAATTCTTTTTGGGTCAACTAATTCGCATTTTTCAGCTTTAGTAAACCCCTCATATCCATTAACTGTTCATTTGTTTATTTAGTTGCTGGGAATCCCAGTTCCTTCAGCATACAGCCAAAAAACTGGAATTGCGAAACCAATTTAATGGCATAACCAATCCAAAGTGGCCTGAAATCGTACAAAAACATGGGAGAACAAGTTCATGTCACGTAGTATTTGCTTGCTTATTCTTGAATAGGAGAAAGTTAAACTACATATAATTTCTAAAAATTAAAAAAAAACAAGTAAAAAGTAAAAGAAAAAGAAAAAAAAAATAAGCAGTCAAATATAGAAACTTATGTTTCAATAGGGAAAACGTAAAAGAATAAAAAAAATCTTTACCAACGTCTAAAGTGTATACGTAGTTTGATTTGATTCAATTTTACAGGGAAAAAATTGAACTAATTTTAAAAGATTAGTTCATTTTGGTCTACCAAATATGTAATACATAAATGTCAGAAAGTATACACGATCTAAGAAAATAAATCCCCTAAATCCATAACTTCAATTGAATTTCATTTAGTCACACCATCAAAGCCTGTTGAGTTCTACGGAACTTCATTTCACACCAACAACCATATAATGTAACCCCTTTTAGGAAAAAGTAAAGTAACCGAAGTACATAACATTTTTTTCTAAGAAAATGGCGAATGGTTTTCATTTTTACTTCTATGGGAGGACAGAATCAGGATATTCCGAGCTTAACGTGACATTATAAAGCATGTGCCTAGATCTATCAAATATGGTACTTCTTCATTAACAAAATGTTAAAGCTACTCACAATAAACTGGTAAGATGACAATGTTACCTGTGAAAAAAGTTTTAAGACAATCGTGCTTTTATGGGCAACGTGGACAACTTTTAAAACTTTTGAGAGCATATATGAACTCTTCTGCCACCGAGAAAACGTGTAACAATGCTGCTATGATATCATAAACTGAAGGTAAGCAACTGTTAGAACTGAAAACTTACCCATAAGTCCTATATCTCTACCTGTAGTGACTAAGACCAGCCGCATTACCATCACTCTAACCTAATGAAAAGAATATTAGCTCACTTTTACCACCGGTTTAGAAAAGCATAACGTGTAAATAATACATCATGCTAATTGGATACATAGCAACCAATCACTCACTGACATGTGTTAGAAACTCTTATCATCTAAGTCAGTACTATTCCTCGCTTGAATCACGAGGGCTTAATCTGTACGGAGTTCATCATAGTATTGAGGCCGCAGTGTCCCAAAAATGAGGTAAGGGATTACTACCATGCATGCCATAAAGAGTGTAAACTGCAGAGCAAAGGGCAATGAGATGATTAGCACAATTTTACCTTCTGGCAGTACATAAAACAAGAATATAAATAGGAGTAAAAACATCGAAAAAAATGAAAAACAAAACTGCGGATATACCAGAAGAGGAAGTGTCAAGAAACTCCATATTGGCCACAAAGCAAAGGAAAACCTAGAGAAGCAATAGATAGAGTCAAGAAAATAAGGAAACGCCTTAACATAGAATACAATTGAGATATCACATGGAATATCAGCAGTGCCTTACAAGCAAAAGGAGATTATTCCAAACGCCGTGGCGAATGGCAACACAGATAAGGTTGTTATTTCCCATTTTTTTAATCCCCATTTTTCATCAAACCTTCGAGCACTCCAGGCCAAGAAAGTTGTATAAATGAAAATTATTGTATTCAAACCAACACCTATCATCCCAAGATACAAAGGCAGTCTGCAATAAAATGAAGATTGAGAAAATTATGATAATGATACAAAGTAGTAGAATCTAATCTATCAGAATCACAACTATTAAATTTTCAGATTCCTTTCATTATTTCAAATTTACACATCTTTTAAACATATACAACCACACTCATGTTATAACTCAAGGGCAGGTAGATCCAATGAAATAGTATAATAAAGATAATTTCATTTTCAAATATCCATTAGGATATTGTTTATCTTAATATTGCCAAGGTACATATATGCATGTCAATGGAGTCAATAAGATTTAGAGAGTCACATCATATTATAGAATCATACTCTGGGTTACAAAGTACGGACTATTTTTATGTTCAGGATTGATGATTTAATCTTTGCTTCAAATTAATTAGGGACAACAATCAATAAGTTGTTTGAAAGCCAAAGTTAGAGAAATAGCAATGTAATCAAGACAAGAGTATCCTAATTGAAAAGAAACCATATCCTAGAGTTTCTCCAAGTAAAAATGCACATAAATATCATCCCCTCTCCTCCATCCAAGAAATAGAAGAAAAGGCTAACCTGTTTTTTATTCTATAAATGAAGTGCGTATGCTACTAAAATAAATTTTGCTTTCCCTATCATTTCTACAGTCTACGCCTTCTAAAATGTACAATTCACAATTATCTTTTGGCCTAAGCATTGCCACGGAAATCAAGTAACAAATCACACTTGAAGATACAAAGTATAGACCAATCAATATCTTCAGTTCCTTGGTCCTCATCAATTGTTCATGGCTCATAGTGTTGTCAACTTGATAATCATAGTAGGCAAGATCAAGAAGCACTTCAACTAATGATAGGTAGGGCAAAAGTTTACGAGTTAGGCAGAACTATATATACTCAACCCCATATAATTCATATATTCAAGAACAAACATAAGTCTCAAACCATGAGGTTTAAATAAGTCAAGGATTTGCAACTATTTGTTGCTATCACGGTTGATACAATAATCTTCCATGAATAATGCATACAATAGCCGCTTAGAAACAATGAACTCTGAGATAGTCGAAATACCAGTGGCAGTTTATGACTATAATTCAAACCAATATGCATATAAGACTGCAATTTGAATGTTGTTACCTTCTAATTCGATTGTCATGGCACAAAAGATGTACCATATTGGATTGTTGATCGCCAAAGTATAGAATAAAAGCTGCAGAAGCAAGCCAGAGAAAATTTTCCAGCATCTCAATCCACGTCTTAGGTGGAGGACTAGGGGCCAAAAAGGGACGGTGCCTCGAACATGCATCATCCTCTAGGTCATCACCACTACTTGCATACCCCTGGCTATGCCTCTGCCTCATAAATCCACCACCCCCTCGCGGTGTTCCACCAGACATTGCAAATAAATTACAAAAATACCACCTCCAACAAGTACCAACACAAACCACCACAACCTACCTAGATCCTCACCTTTCTATTCGCAAGACCAACCACCCATTATGCAATATAAAATACAATTTTCCACAAAATTAACAAATAAAACACCTCTAATCTAATTTAATCACTCCAAGAATTTTCCAATGATCTATTGTACACTTCCCAATTCCCAATTGTGGGCCGCCAAGCAATCCCTTTTAGACGAAATTCATGACCTACAGATTCACAAAATACAAGAGCAACCAAAGCAACCGGGGCATAGAAATCATCGTCGCATATAAAAATCTCAACCTAGGATGATCACATATAAAAATCTCAACCTAGGATGATCACACCGGTGAAGGAAAGGAAGTTCAACAATGACACTCGCCAACCTCGAAAACCCGACTCAGCAACGAAATCTCACCCAACAATAATAACAATAAAAAGGGGAAAAAGCGAATTGGGAATTGAATAATCTAGCAGAACCGAAGAGGAGTAACTGAAAATTGGCGGAAACCCAGTTGACGCAGGAGGGCAATAACACTGAATCTGGAAGAAAGACACGATCTTGATTTGATTAGAGCTACCAAAAACTGAATCTGCGATTGGGTTGCGGGGATGAGTTGAAGGAAGGAGGGTTTGGCAGTTGTTGGGGGTGGGCGCGCGCACATGCGTGTGCGTTTTTTCTCCTGATAGAGTAGGAAATAGGAAAGACAAAGAAGACAAAGGTATCAGAGTTACGCTACTCTTCCAAGTTTCTCCATAAAAAATAATAAGGATTTGTTGATATAAGTAAGGGAGATTCCTTTCGTGTGTCTATTGAATCTTCCTCTAACTCTCTTTTCATTTAAAAACATTTCATGTTTAATTCTTTATTAAACAAATGTGTATATTTAGATTAAGAAAAATATTATGAAAAAGGAAGGAAACAAAGTATATGAAT
>Ga0123340_1000953_pt1 | contig 22464 bp, 18 predicted proteins | sample SirMexnodulemix_FD_89961 | JGI IMG/M metagenome (GOLD analysis project Ga0123340, IMG submission 89961) | Root nodule microbial communities of legume samples collected from Mexico - Siratro Mexico nodule mix | ecosystem: Host-associated > Plants > Roots > Nodule | place: Mexico: Nepantla...
TATATATACATATGCAAATAACTGATTTAAAAATAAATGAAAGCAAGTAGGTTAAATTAAATAAAAAAGCAAATTTTATTTTGTTAAAATAATTTGAAATAAACATATGTAAGTAGTTAAGAAAATATATTTTGATATCGAAGTAATTAATATTCTTAATTTTGAAATATAATGATGGTAAAAGTATGTTGCAGGATGAAAATTAATATATAATAGATGAAGTTCGACAACATTTAAAATTTTAATTAATAGTTTAAGTATCGCATAAGCTTATATAAATACGATATTATAATCAACCCAACATTGTTTTGCCCCCTTTTTTTGTGTGTGTATAGTTATAACTATCTAAGTAGTTGGATATATTTAATATTTTAAGGAATATCTATTGTCAAATATTCATAAAATAAAATTTGTCAAATTTCTGGAACTAAAATCTAATTTCAATATAAATAAAGATTTAAAAATAATAATTATTATACTATATTTTATTTATTTTTAATTAGGAAGCGCATTGTTCTTTTATTGTTTATGAAATATAAAATATTTATAGCCAATTAAACAGATTAAAATATTTCTTTTTCCATAATTAAGAGCTTCTTATATGACATGTTAGATTTCCTTTCAATAATTATGCCAATTGCAAACAAGACGTGAGTCCATATAAAGAAAATGAAGAATGTCATTATTGTAGGGAAAATTCTTCAATTAATAAATTTAATGTAGATGGCAACTTGTAACAAACCTCTAATATTTTCTTTAAAACTTATTTTAAATATGAATTTTGAGTTTTCAAAGCTCGGTCTTCAACAATCCAATTACCTTACCAGAGAAAAAAAATTAGACAATAAATCAAGTTTTTTTGTCAGTTTGATAGAAACGTTACCTTTCTATCCTAACTTCTATGTTATTTGTATGTTACTAAAGTTATTATTCGTTCCAAAATAATATTTTTTCTAATTTTCCCCTAAAAGAATAGTTTTTTTTTTTTTAACAATACAATATAGTTAAAAGTAATTAAGATAGAACCGAGTACATTGAGAAAATATGGAAGTGAGTTGTATAGATAAGAAGTATTTGTTACTAAATTAATATTAGATTGTATATTTTTAATTGTTGTCAAAACTTTAAAACACAATTATTTTGAAGTAAAAAGAACACATGAAATTTATCCTATAATGATATTAAGATTCACCTTATCTGTAGAAATATTTAAAATTTTATATTTATGTTTTATTGGATGAATCTCTGTGATGACAAAACTATTCATTATTCGTGGTTGGGGTTCAATTTAGAAGAATCTTTTCCCTTCCATCAAAACTGCTACGTAACATCTGCCCATGATTACTAAGTCCACGTGGCAAACAGATATATATGGAAACTGAATCATTAGACCCACGTTAATACCTTGCTTTAGCGCCACCTGTGTTTCATATCTTACACACAAACGCCTTCCTATCATTGTGTCTATTATTCTTCTTCTAATAAATCACACATTAAAAGCTAATTATTTTTTAAAATATTATCGATTTATTAAACTAACAATTTTATTCATAATTTTCAGAAATTCTTTTTTTTACCATCCATTAATATAAAATATAAATATTTATAATTTTTTATTGGGATAAAATACATAACATTATATTTGTTTATAAAAAGGAAGAATAATTTCTCTTAAAACGTGTTTTATGAGTAATTATTAATATCGGGCCAAAACTCAACAAGCATAATTTTCGGAAATTTATCCACGATCTCTCTCCAAACCATAAAGACTCCTTCAATGTATAACCCTAATCATTAATTATTTGTTTTAACCATATCATCCGTTAGAAATCAATTAATGTTGGCAGATATTTGACCAAACGACGACATAGAATGTTGGTACAAGTAAATATACAAATATTGACATAGAATGTAGCATATAGTAGTGAGGTTTTTTATGATGTTCTTTTCAAATACTAAAAAACACTAATTTGGCACGTTTTAATGATTGTTGACACATGGTAAAATGATTAAATAAGAATTCTATATTACATAAAGAAAAAATGATACTTTAAATGGTTGTGTAAAAATAAAATAACTGGATAATCATGTTATAAGTTGATAAGTAATGCTTAAATGAGATAGTAATCTACTTATGTACTCATGCATAAAGCCTCATTATGGGGAAATAATTAAGAAGAAAAATAGATTATGGGAGGAGGAAGAGGTTGACGTGGGAGAACACACCGTGTGAGGTACACTAACGTGTGACCAAAGCCATTTAACCTTTTGTGGTACCGCTAAATGCCAAGTAGATTCCTTCTCTTTTGCTTCTTCACTTCTCCTCAATCCACCATTACACAACACCTTCTCTCTCTCTTTCTCTCTATATATACATGCCTCCAACAATTCCTTCATTCACTTTCTTAGATTTCAAATCCACAGTTAGATCTCTCCTTCTCTCAGTTAACATTTCTTCTTTATATACGTGCGATATGACATGTATCAGGTGGCTTTGTTCTCTTCCAAAAACAGCAGGTAAGTGAGTTTATATGTGATTTCTTATTCAACTATTCTCTTCATATGTATGTATAAAGCGTAAATCTTATGCTCACTTTATTTTGTTTTAGTTTTTCTTCTATCAATTAGATGTTTGCTTTGAATGCTCCAATAATTTGATGTGCAAATTAATTGAACAGGTAGATCACGGAAAGAATGTGAGGAAGAGAGGTTGTGTAAAAAGCGAAGCGTGAATGAGGAGTATTTGGAAGCATTCAGAACAAAGTCTTACATCGAAATATGCAACAAAGCACAAGTGGGTCTTCGAAAGACAACCACCAAAATGCTAACTTCCTCTCCATCTTCATCTTCCTCTTCTTCTTCTTCAATTCCCTTGTGCATGCAGCTTACCGAGTACTTGCTTGAGCCACGGCAAGAGATTATAGCAAACATAACGCAGAGGTTGAAGCTGCACCGTCTTCTTGTGGACTACTTCGAAGCCACCTTGGAAGCGTGTCGTTGTTGTGACACAATCCTTGAAGCCATCCATTCAGAAAGACTTGCTTATCGACGAATCACAAGAGTTGTTAAGCTAAGCAAGATTGTCCTTGATGCCAATAATGACGACCAAACGCACAAAGATACCATCTATAGAGAGCTTTCTTCATTTGCTTCGCAAAACAACCCTTTTTCCGTTGTTAGCACCGTGCAGTTCCGTGACATTCACGACAAGTGCGTGGAACTTCTACATGGACTGAAACAAACGAGAAGGAAGATTAGAAGGAGGTTGAAACTGAAGAGGGTCTGCAAGAAGGCTGCTGGAATCGCTCTTGTTACTTCACATTGTGTGGTTCTTGCTGGTTTGTTAGTGTTGGCTTTTCATAGTATAGTTGGGGTGGTGGTAGCACCTAGTATTTTGGGTGGTTTGGTTGGTTTGTTGGTGAAGAAGGGTGGTGAAAGGGTAGGGTGTGGATCTTCTGAGAGGCTGTTTAAGCAACTTGATATGGCTGCAAAAGGGATTTATATTCTGATAAATGATTTGGACACAATGAGTAGGATGGTGAAGAGGTTGCAGGACGAGGTGGAGCATAGGAAAGTGGTGGCTGAGGTTTGTGCGAGGAATGGGAAGTGGGAGATTCTGAAGCAGGTGATGAGGGAGTTTCATGAGCGTGACTCTAGCTTTCTGGAGCAGTTGGAGGAGCTTGAGGGACATATATACTTGTGTTTTCTCACCACAAACAGATCCAGGAGGCTTGTGATGCAAACAATTACAGAGAAAAACTAAAACATTGAAATACAACACACTTCTCTCTTCCCACCTTGTATATAGCAAAATGTTGAAAGAGTTTGTAACTTAGTTATGTTCCATATATATATATATATATGAAAAAGCTTAGCTGTCACAGAGCAATGGAGGAATTAAGGTTTCTCAGGCAGATGGTTTTGATGAGAACTTACTATGCTTCAAATGGTTTTGTTTGTTAAATTTTTTCAGACAGTAACATGTATTATAGATGTGTTTTGTAAAATGGTCGGATAAAATAAAAATCTAAAGTTCGTATGATGTTCAAGTTTTTCTTATTCTTTGTTTTGGTTAAGTTGTTAGTTTATTCCTACGTACTATTGTACATATTGATCTGTGGTTAAGTGCATGTATATTGCACAGATTATTAGAAAATGAAATTAATATATATATTGTACTTTAAGTACAGAATTTTTTATTTTTTTTTTGGAAATCATATGTAGAAACTTTCTACATAATTTTAACATTGAGAGTTAATGTTAGTTTTTCTTCTTAAAAATTCATGACGGATAAACATATGTCGAAGTGTACTCTTCATTATTAATGATTGATATTCTAGTTCTAACTGTTGTACATAAAGAAAAGCGACTTAACTGCTTCACTTCCGATTTGGGTGCAGAAATAACTCAACTTTTCTAGGACTTCTATATTTTTTAAATATCAAATAGATAAGTTTCCAAAAAACTTATAGATATAAATAAGTTGTGGTTTAAGATAGTTTTTAATAAAAAAATTATAATATTTTAAAACATACTTTCTTACGTCCCGTATTTTTTCAATTACTAATCTTAAAATAAAATTTGTGATATTTTCTTTTGTGAAACTTAAGTATCAAAGAAGTTAAACCTTCAAAAATAATGCAGCTAATAAACCAGTTTATTCAGATAAATGTAAATAGTTTTATTATACTATTATCCTTCTAGTATTAGCAGATGAACATTCAGATAGGAAAGCCCACAACATCCAGATAGAGACTGAAAATTCCAGAAAAGCTGAAGCATAAAGGCTGAATATTCAAAGAAAAATTGAATACTTGCTTGGGCCACTAGTCACGAATTACCATAAACATTTTTTTCCTCACTTTGGCAGTTTATTTGATCTGCTAAAGTGTTGCTATAAATGGTGGAAAAAACAATGGTGACAGTATACAAGTAACAAGTACATTGTGACAACAAACACATTTGATTTCATCATAAAACATACATTCCAATACAAACTATGAATCATCTAACGAATTTACAATCGAGCCTGATTTGTTGTCCACCGTGGGTGATGCTGCTCATCTTGATCATGGACTTGACGAAGGCCCTTTCAAATTCCTCTTGAGAATAAGCAAACTTGGAAACCAAAGCCTTAGTGGTGGGATGAGTTAGCAGAGCTTGATCAGAAGAGAATATGCTCTTTCCTTGGAGGAGCAACTTGTAATAAGCATTGTCAAACAAGGTGGAACTAGAATCCAATGAGGTCCCTGCATTTCTCACCTTGTTATGAGAGGGGCATATGCTTCTGAGGCTGCTTCCAAATGAAGGGTTCAGGGAAGGGTCAATGTCTTGCTTGGGGCTGAATTTATGGATTCTGTTCTCAAAGGATGAACAATGAGCAAATCCAAGTGTGTGGCCTCCTACACATCACACAACATCATCTCATATGTATCAGAATTTAATGATCATGTAATTCTCATGCACGTGGAGTCTCATTTTTTTCCATTCATAAAACTGAATTTTATGAACTCAAAAACTTGCTTCAAAGATATCAAATAGGGTAACACTCAAACCAACAATTTTGTATGATCAATGTGGATAACATAACTAACAGTTTAGATTAGTGGTGATTTCATTTTCTTTGTGTGTGGTGGTTATTTATTTTACTAAAAAAGCTTTTATTTCTGGTCAAGAAACTAAATAGGAAGTTAGAAAGTAGACACTGATATTGATTAAAGAAATATGAAATGATGGTAAATACCTGAGAGGGCTACAAGATCCTCCAAGGAAAGGCCTCTTTGAGAGAAGCTTTGTTGTAATTGGGAGATGTTGAATGTAGGAGCTGGCAATTGTCTGGTTTCAGTGGCCTTTGATATCATTCCATCTTTTCTTCCTTTTGGAACATCCCAAGTGGGACCTCCAGACTAAGCCACCAAAGTCAATAAGTAAACAAACTTATAAATGGTTCTGTTGAAGTTTGGTTGACAAAAAAAAATACCTTAAGCTTCAAGAGTACGACAGTTTTATGTCATCATCTAATCATGAATTAATAAATAAATAAATAAAAATATGATTAGTGCATGTTATTGTTTGAGACACCAACCAGGGTAACAGCATCCCTAGCAGCAAGAGCCAAAATATCAGCACAAGATACGACTCCGGGGCATGCTGCTTCCAGTGCTTTCTTAGCATTGTCAATGACATAAAATGCATGCAATGAAATGTTAGGGGGTCCATCCTTTTCTGCTATGTTCTTTCCCTTTGATTCCAGGAGAACGGACGCATCACAACCCTTCAAAAAAGAGTAAATATGATCCAGTTTGACTACAATGTTAGTGCATGCAAGCTATGAAGAGAGATTTTTTAATGAATAGTAATTTTTTCCTTTGAAACATATAAAGTGAACCAACACGCAAAGGAAGGTTACTTGCTCTATATGAATATTATTTGATTTAGGACAAGCAAAAGGTTGCATACCCTTATGAAGCAATCATGAAAGTGCATCCGAAGGAGAGCAGCAGGGACAGTTTTGTCATTCATGGTTGCTTTGTGAACAGAAGCAGCTACAATGGACTCCACATGGGGGCACGTATTTTCATAGTAATTTACATTTAGTGCACTCACAAGAGAAGCCAAGTGCATCGTAGTTATGAGCATCATCACTGTAGCAATAGCTGCCATAGTTCAAACCACAAATTAATTCAAAAACTTTGTATATGACTAGTGAGGAACATCACGAGATTAAATGTGGTATTTATAGGGAGGTGGTGGTGACACGGGAAGCATGGAGTTGTTAAGCAAATTTGGTGATCTACGACCCTGTTAGTGGAGTAGTTTTTTCAAGCACCTTCTATTAAATGAAATGGAAGTGGCATTTGGTACTGATAGCTTTAAAATATAGACCCAAATTATTACAAAAGCAATCCCGAAAAACATATAGACTCAAATTTTGGCCACCTCTTTCCCTTTGAGTTTTTTTTTCTTGTAAGTTTCACATGTTCATTATATGATTTAATTTAGTATGTTTAATAATTTACCGAAGTTTGATTTAATGGTTATTTTGATACAAGTCAACAGTGAACATTACATGGTAGAAAGAGTATATATTTTTTTTCTACAGCATAAGGGTCTACCTACTATTCCGAGATGGGATTGTTAACGAATCATTTTCAATTGCTATGGCAGAGACGTGTCACAGACACACACATAAATATATTCTTGGAAGCAATCTAAAACTGTAAATTAAGTTGTTAAAACTTGGAGAAATTTCAATGAAGGTACAGTAGTACAGAGAGAGAAGAATTGTTTGATATTTTGGGGTGAGATATTGGTAGTGAAGGTGGTGATGAGTTTGGATTGGCCTGAAAGGATAAAGAACTAAACATGTGTCACTGTCCAGATTCAGTTTGTGTGAGACATCAGTTGCAATGGTTCCAGCTAATGTCGTGTGTCTCACTTTTATTTAACTCATGTCATGTGTCAGTGCATGTGCATGAGCATGTGCTTCAATCAAACAAAAAACACCTAGATTCTCTGCTAGCTGTTAAAGAACCGTGTTGCATATAACATATTCCGAGTCCTAGTGGCTGAGATTTACGTACTATGCTTGAGGGTTTTATTATAATTTTCATATCTGTAGAAACAAAAATTAACAGATTTTGCTTGCTAAAGATGGTCATAAACCAAAATGACATGATTAATTCAAACCAATTCAAACTAGAAACTTCAGGCATGTTTGGATAATTCATTTAAATTGGATTGAAAATTTTAAAATTCATTCATCGTTTTCGGTTTCAAATTTTACCAATTCAATCTACCCCATTACATAATATTTTTATTAACATTTTAAAGTTTAGGGCTTTAATCCAATTCATTTATTTATTTATTTTCATTCATATATACACTGTTCACGTCTTATAACATTTTTTTATCATCCAATAATAAATCCAATCACCCAATTTAAATCAATATAATAGTCATAATCAGGTTGGGTGGAAATTAGAAATTTAATCTAAGAAAACTTCAATCTGAATCATTTAAAACTAGTCGATTCCAATGAAAAAAAATATCGCAAACCCTACTTGCAAAATTTTTTGTGGTTTCAAAAGCTTGAAGAAATAAACACACAACAGTGACAACATTACATCGAAAAATTTAGAGAACTAATATTTTCCCAACTCCCGCAATACAGCTTCCACATGAACTATAGTATTCATAGTATAAGAATTTATTTATGGTATAAATTTAAACCTGAAAGATGCTTATTTGATTTCTACAAGCTTGAGCTTCCTATTGATAAGAATTTATTTGAGGCATGTATATATTGTGCCTTCAACATGGGCTCGGAGTTGATGGGTTAAGTCCACCAAATAATGAAACCAGAAGAGAGGAGTGGCGGGCTGCTCCATTAAACTAAAAAGTACGCCTCAGCCGTTGAGTTTTTTGTGAGCTTAGAACTGAACTGGGCTAGAGAAAGATTGGCCAAAACTCCAACTTGCTGGAACTATATTTGGGAAAACTCTGGTTTCTCCATCAGTGGTTGTGACCCTGAAGGACAAAGATTGACCATTCAAATATGCGTTGGATTGCCAATTAGCACCCCAGTTTCTTGACATAGCCATCCACTCAGTTTTCGATCCTTTAATGGACACAGATTGGATGGATCCAGCCCCTCCCACATTGCTGATCAACACAAGCTCAAAGTAGTCCCTCCCGTTCACACTGAACCTAACCCCTCCGTGCTTTTTGCATGGAACCCTGCACCAATCATATCAATGTCACAAAGTAATTCAAAAAAATGATTTTGTCAAATATTAATATTGTTATATTTGTTTTGTAGTGACCACAATGAAGTTAGACCAAGTCCACAAAATTGAATTGTAAGTTGAGAAGTCATATACTTTAATATGATCATATTTTTTAATCGATGAGAGCATATCAGACAACTCCACTGTGAAATTTGAGAGATTAAATATTTATGAATAATGACATAATAACAAATGGCCTAATAAGCTAGTAACAAATCACTAGATAAACTATGATGTTATCTTTAAATTTTATGTTTGATTCTAATACAACCTTAAAATTCTGATTTAGAAGATAAGGACTACTTTTCAGTAGCGGGTGTCCCTCATGAGTTATATTAATGTTCTTATATAACACGAAGGTAGGAAACAAATTCTAACCTTTGGTACAAGACGGGCACGATTCCTCCTCTGTAAATACCAATCTTTTCCCAAGCGGGTTGGGCCATGTCAAAATGCTTGAGGGGTGGGTTGCACCAGCCTCCATTATTGTTAGGAAGAGCAAAATTGGGAGGGCAAAAGTTTGTGGCGGTTATGGTGATAGATCTTCCTTTGATGCACCATCTGGCGTCTGTTTTGTAATCACATATGATTTTGTAGCACTCACCACAGGAAGCTCCATCATTAAATAAGGCAGTGCTTAAAGCTGCAGTTCTAGTTCCATAACCAGTTGCATACAGATTCCCATACCCACAAGCTCCCCCTGCAGTCATATACACAAATTATGTGTGAAAAAATCAATGTTAGTTTGAAGAGTAGGGTACAAAATAGAATCTAGTATTCAAAGGTTTGGTTACAATTGCTTACCCATAGTGCCTGAAGCATCACTACCCCCATAAAAAGTGGCATGGGCATTGGTCCACCCAGAAGGTGAGAAGGCAAAGGTAGTGATTGTTAAGCTGCATAATCCAATGAGGCTACCCAAAAGAAGCATGACTTTGCCCATTTTTTTTTCTAGCTTGCTGAATGCCTAAGACCAAGTGAGATGATGAGGTTGAAGGATTGAGAGTAGAAACTGTATTTGCAATTATTGCCATTTCCATGTACAAAAGTTGTGTGTTTAAATAAGGGTCTAGACTAGCTAAGGCAACGATGGCACATGTGAGGTTCTGCAACATAAGAGAACTCAAGAAACAATTTTTATTATTTATCAGATTAAATTTATCTGTGCAAGTCTGAACACCATTCAATCATTCCCACGTTCTCTTTCAGTATTCCTCTTATACTCCCCTTCTAACCCACTCACATGCACATGCCCACATAAGAGCCGTGAATGTTTCAAAAAACCCACAACCCCATTTGGCCATCTAATTTTTTTTAATTTTAGCTCCTCACAGATCCCAATGTCTACTTCTTTCGTCTCACATGGATCTCATGGTTTGTAACTCCATTTGTGGATAAAAAGACAGAATGGTTTTATCAAATGGAACAAACGGTGTAGATCATAACTTACAGGGTCACATGGAAATGATGGCGGTGTCGTTTTTTGTGAGCTACATCCACATGTCCCATTTTGCCTATAAAGATTGTCAGTTGTCTGTTAGCTAGCAACGCAAATAGTCACCGTTGGTTCAATCCCATAATACGTGGGATATTGGACATCTAATAAGTAAATAAGTTATCCAGTTGCACACTGGACACTGAATTTTTCTCATTTTTTAAGTGGAGTGTCCATAGATTACAAGTTTGGTTTCATGCTACGCCATAATTGCACCGTCAAACAATCTAAAAGGAAAGAGCAGAAAAAAGATGAAGGGCGACGCAGCTTATCATGGGAATTAGAGTAAAGCAGACCAAGGAAAAGGGGAAGCTAACAGCACCGTCAAGCCATCTGATATTGCTGAATGCCTAGAAACCCAACCAAAGGCATAGTTTTTTACTTTTATATTTCTTCCCTCATTCACTACAACTTTCTAAAATCATGACTGACCAATTCCACACCCTTCCCCAATCTTTGATAAGCTCCAAAATATCCAAGAAAAATAAATAAATCAAGTGTTACAGCTTTAGATATGGCCTTCAATTCTACATCCGACTCAAACAAGAAAAGAAGGCGGGGTGTAATTTATCTGTGAACAGGAAAAAAAAATACACATTTCCGCTCTTGTAAAAGCTCAGTTATTCCTCCACCGTTTATATACCTCGTTTTTTGTGCCAATAACAGATAATGTTCAATAGTCAAACTTTTGAATTGAATCACTAAAATGGAAAATGATAGATTAGTTTACTCAAATCCTAAAACAAAGTTCTCCGAACAAGGAAACAGATCATTGGTTTTGCCATGATTTGTAACTTACAGCAAATATGTCAATATGGCAAAGGATTTCCAAATAATTTTGTGTAGAAAATAAAACTTCTTGCTCGAAAAAGGAGATGGTAATGAACGTTTTCACATAGAGAAATATGAGCAACTACGGGAAATAAAGACATCGTGACAGCCACGGGTAAGATTAAAACAGCCAAGAAGTCACCATCATCTTCCTCTTCGATAGTCTTAGCTGAGATAAAATGAGCAAATCAATATCAGAAATCATCATCATCTTCCTCTTCGATATGCTTAGCCAATTCTTGCTCTTGTTGATGTCTTTCTCTCCTCTTCTCGGCACTCTCCTTTTCCTTGTGTACGTTTGGCGGAAAACGCAGTGCTAGAACAGCCTCATTGTGCATGTTAAGACAAAAGGAAATCCGAGAATTAAATGCCAACTGAGGCTCGTTTGTAGAGTAAATATCTCCAGTTTCCTTCGATACCATCCACCCATCAGCATGATCCAATGAAGCATCAACAGCCCCATCACGGATAGCCTTTGCTACAATGCTCTCAGCATCAGCAACAGGATTAGCAGAGTTCAACCTCAACTTTTTAGCTACATCAGCTAGCGATATGCGTGATGTTGCGTAAACCAGTCCTAATGACATTATGGCGCAGCCGAACAATCAAATTGTGAGTTCCATCTGTATTGAAAGTTGTACCAAACTTCTCTGCAACATTCTTAAACAAATCCAGGTCACCAACCCGAACAGCCTGAAAGTCCACAACGTGATTCAACACTACCACAAAGAAGCACCACAATAACTTTATGCTTGACTTAATAAAACAAACTGTATCAGATTTGGAAGAGAGCTCAAAATCATGTGAAAAACATTCGATTATGATTTAGAAACACATGAAATAACTTCTAACAAAGCATCAATTGAACATATACACATGCAAATGCATAAAATATTCTATATTATTGAATTTCAACAAAAGTAAGCTTGTTTTAAGGTATTTCATAATTTTGAACATTTTTCTAAATCATTTGATAAGATGCTTCTGAAAAGAACTGTAACTTCTGCTGTAAAAAACATAAATAATAAGTCATGGCATTCCAAACAGAACCTTAGCCTGCCACAGATAAAACAAGAGCAAAGCAAAATAAGAGAATACAGAAATATGTATAACAACATGGTTCCTTAGATAGTCAGAGGTGTTCACTGCTAAATAATAGTTGAACTGATTGAAAGTTAAACCATAAAGAACACGGCATTTTGACTGCATTGTTCATTTGAAGCACTAATCAACACTATTTATCTATAATATGATGGTAGTCACTCTTTTGTTGCATAATATTTAGAGAGATTTCTATTCACAGTTTTTTTTTATTTGATACAGCTCTTGCCGTGCATTTGATGCACATTGTGGGCAACACAGGTCAATCAACACATTACATGGGACTGAGTCACATAACTCTTTTGTCAACTGTTTGATGGTCAATGCATATCAGAAGTAGTTTCGGAGGTGGAGTAAAGGGTTGCATGGGATACACTACCTGATGAAGCTTATTGGTTATTGGCATTGACAAGGTTTCACCAAATTGATGGATATTTGTTCAGGTTTACTGAGTAATAAATATTTAGAATTCTGTCCTGTGCCGCATCTTTTTTCTGTCTGTGAACAAATTTTGTCCAGTCCTTCCTTTTTTCAGTAATTAAATATACCCTTAAATTAAGTTTGATAACTGCAATGCAGAGAGTAATTCAATATTTAGTATAAATTTGTCATATCATAAAATAAATATGAAAATAAAATTGCCATTAGAAAAAACCCACATTAAGCTCTCACTTTATTTAGTATTGTAGTAGTATATTTTCTTGAAAATGTTGAAAAATAAATAATAGTAAATTGAATGAGTTAAATGATGAAAAATAAAATGCATACTGCAATAAGCCAAAATGGTATGAGCTTAAGCATAGAAAGTGTTGCAATGAATGCATAACTGTAAAACAAGAATAAATTTCAAACATTGGGATGTTATCACAGACATTAGTTTTTATTCAAAGGCTTACTGAATTTTTTCATAATGTGGTTCAATTTTTTATTAGAGCTTATTCAAAAGTTTCTGTAGTTCTAGGTTATTTTGATATAGGGACCAAAGTTGAAACCTTAAACTGGGCACCTCCCAGCAACCAAGATGACCCAAGCAGCCAAAAAGTTTTCCCATGTCAGCCGTCAATTTTCTTTCTTGTCCACGATACTTTCGTCAGAAGTAGACTATTCCTTCTTTTCAATAAAATCAGACTAAAAGTAGTATCTAATAATGATTTGCAGTTTTCCCGTGTCAATTTTAGTCAAACAAAGCATCAGTATACGATTTCTCTTGTTTATAATATACTCAAATATCTATCCTTAGCAGAGTAGCAGAGCAAAGTGAACCCATACTCTTCAAAGTAGTGTAGTAGTTTTCAGCAGCAGCTGTCTGTCAAGACCAAACTTCCGCCTTTTGACGTTCTATAGTAGCATTACAGCGATGGGACTAAACCCACCTCCCCTCGAAACGTTTTTGTTTAGTGGTTCTGTGGGATAAAAGTACTCATCCATTTTCTGATGTATTTTTGCCTCCGAAACATTAGAGGGTTTGAGACCCTACTACCTCAGTCATTTACAAAGTAAAAAAAGTTACTTCTGTTGAACTGTGTTCCTTCGCATTTTACAGGTGTAAGTTCTTTTCTTTTTCTATTAGTTTAACTATTCTCTCCTTTTTTTATAAAGTTCCTGTGTTCCTATCGCTCCTGGATTTATGGTGTTGAGTGTGTAGACTTATTATCTATCATAAATTCCTTCATAAACATTTTTTTAGTAACTGCCCATGTAATATAAAGTATTTAGTTTGTATTATAATATTTAAAACAATGGCTATCCAGTCTCCAGCAATCCTATCATAACATTTTCCGGACTAGCTGCTACAAACTGCTGTCCTGGACTGATAACTATAGTGTTAGTGTCAATAATATAGCCACAGAGAACCAATTATGTGTCGAACATTTCATCTGCCACATCAAAATTTTGAAAGAGTTATACCATAGGATAGTTGAATAAATAGACAAGACAGCAAGCAACATAATTGCCAAGCAATTCATAAAAAGTGAAACTATAGGAAGTAATCATACGATCAGATCTAATATTAGAAATTCACTATTTAATGGACCTTAAAATATCTAATTCTGGTTTATAATTTGTGGACTTACATTAGTAAGCTCAAAGTAAGGTCTCAAAGCTTTCTCCATTCCTCTCTGCATAAAGACATTCCTCTCAGGCACTTCTCCCAATAATAAACGGACTATCACAGCCCACTTGTTACACTGAATTCGAAAACCCCGTGCTGCACTGGGAGCTTTGCGAGCAGCCTGCAGGAGAGACTCTTTTGCATCGGTATACTCCAGCTGAATTGTCCGAATTTTGCCTAGGTAGAAGAGATAACGACAAAACTAAAAAACACAACACGCGTGGATAAGATGGCAAGTAAAAAAGAATCTAAGAAACAAAAGGAAATTCAAACAAGACTAACTAAATATATGAATCTCAGAATCATTGAGAAGGTTCAACACAAGGGCATCATTGCAAAAAAAGTCTCAGGCCAGGTACACAAGGTGGAGATTGCATTCAGTACCACAGGAAACAAATCCCCATACCTGCTGATTTGAATGGGCCTCAAAACGTGGAGCCTTAGACCTCAATTTCTCTGCCTGATCATATAGGTTGTAGTGTAGGTAGTTACGAAGTAACAGATTAAGAAGTGTTTCCTGCATCAAGTCACCAGGTAAGTACACTGTACAATACATGACCCACCTATAAAACAAACAAAGTAGAAAACAAACCTGACCCAGCTCATCATGGCGCAGGGTAGCAATCCGGTGCAATGCAAGGGGGTTGCTAAAATAAAAATGATATTTAGTATGGAATAAATTACATCTCAATTAGGTGTAAATCCCCTCGTAATGTCTTAACAGTATAAAAATCTGCACCAGAATATCCTTTTTTTAATTGCATAGATAATAACCAAACTCACCCTCTAATTTCAGCAAGATCTCCGGTAAGCTCATAGCTATACGAGTAATAAAAGTACAGTCTAGATGCAATAACATCGACAGTTCTTCTATTCAAGCTCTTCAGCCGAACAATGCTAGCTGAGGAACAAGATTTGGCCTAAAATGAAAAATCAAAGCAACCTTAGCATATATTGTGCAGCCTATTGGCATAGCTGGTAAAAATATAAACATACAGAAATACGACTCAACCGCATCATATCTTTTCTGGTCAATTAGAAAAAGTAGGACAAGGAGGTAGCAGTAGATTTCTAGCTCAGGCAACAAGTGTTTCGCCACCGGGTTTTGAATGACAGATGTTGCACTGTCCACTTCCATCTCTCGATCACCCTCCTATACAGCCAGTTACGAACACAAAGACCATCATCCATTAAAACATTGCAAGAAAACAGTTCAATATTTCATTCATATACATAAGTTCAATGATTACGCAAATAACTTTATCAAAGCCACTGACGAGTACTACAAGATGGGTATAAATATATTCAAAATTAGAAACGTACTTCTTAGGCATTACTAAAACCAAAAAAAAATATATATAAATCATTATCATTATCATTATAAATTAGTCTTCTATATTACATATACTTACAAGTTTTGTACAGTGGTATTGGATTTCCATAGAATGATTTAAAAGCTTGGATACAATGCAGTATCAACAGCGCCGGCATCAGATATGTATACAATATAGATATGTGAAGCAAATTGAAGAATGGACGTCTAAGGGAGAAAGTAGAAAGAAAATTCGACATTAGCTTCTCTATAAGCTAAGCTTGTGTACATGCTAACTTGTAGAGGCTTTCTTATCTAAATTTTCGTTTTTAACTAATGCTAGTTTATGTCGAAGCTCATTTCATTTATTTTTCTTATTTTCTCTCCGAAAAGTTCTTATGGAGAAATTCGTACAAGCATGCTCTAATAATGTTAACAATAGTATAGTTAATTGAAGTGAAACAAGAGAACAAAATTAATTACCTTGGGACTAGGAAGATAAGAGGAAAGCTTCGCGTGAAGTTCAGAAGCAGGCACGAGAACGTAATCAAGAAAGGATGAGAGGAGAGGTGCCGTAAGTTTACGTCTCAATGCAAATGTGAGGCGCACGGCACGAGCAATTCGACGGACCTCCTTTGAGTATGAACCAGTTTCAATGATTGATGATATTTCCTTCAAATCTGTGGGTGAGCTCAAATTCAGTAGAATTAAATGGAATTACGCTTCAGAGACATAGTGCGGTTTGGGGAAGAAACTTACGATGCAATGTAGATGGAAGAGCTGAAGAAACTGAGTGTGAAGGCGTTGCCTGATCTTTCATTTCCACGTCTTCACTCATCTTCCTCAACAACACTATCTATTAGTGTCTTTCGATCTGAAAATTACGTAAACCCTAACACAGAGGGAAGGAGAAGCAGAAGAAGAAGCAGAACCCAAGAGCACGATAAATAGATTCGGTAGAGGAAGCAACTTCGATCACAAACTATCACCTCTTTTTCCAAAGTTAAATGCACCAAACTTTCTTTTCGTCTTCTTCACACTTCTATTTTAAAAAAAGAGAATTAACGCAAGTTTAATCTCAAGAACAAAATGTACCCGAGAGTTTTCTTGTGTTGGTAAAAAAAAAAACCTAGAACGAAACACCCTCAATGTAATGCCACATCACCATATTAATTTTTTCTTTTCTGTCCGTATGTGATCCATTTTTCTTAATCCATTATGCTAATTAAAGTTATTACAAGTGCATATTTTGATCAAATCAATAAATTTTATAAGTAAATTAAATATAATCGAAACTTTGTTTTAAATTTAATTATACAATTTTAATTTATTAACTCTGTAAATTTAATTGAATATTCTATTTTGAATTTAATTATGCAATTTTTAATGGGCTGTATTATTTTGAATTTAATTCTGAAACTTTAAATGAATCTGTTTTAATTTTATTTTAAATTTAATTTTCTGATTTTAATTATGAATCTTTATTATATATAACACAGTAAGTGATTTAATTTTATTAAATATTTTTTATAATTATCTTAATATATTTAATAATGATGGATACATGTTTTATATATAAAAAAAATCATGTAGCAGCAAGAAACATTTTATTATTAACTATTAACCTTTATATCATATACGACGAAATACTTGTTAAAAGAACACTAGTCAGTTTAGAACAAACATTTTTATTGAAATTTCATTAAATTACTTTTCTTATTTGACAAATTCATCGTTGAAGTAATTAATGTGATCATTTAATTATGGTAATCGATCATCTACTATAATGGATGTAGTAAATTTATGAGGATTAGTGATAGGTAAACTAGTTGTCCCTTTTGATTAATGTTATCTCACATAATTATTGTTAGTCATCCATATGAATTGCTCAGGTCATACCAAAATGGTCCAATAAATCTGTTCTTGCATTCAAAAAACCTAGTAGATAAATCTAGGACATGCAGTTAAAAAATCGGTGTTACCACAAGTACTGTAGTGGATAGTAATAAAAGTATGGATTTAATTACAAATTACGCAAATTGATGTTGATAGAATATCAAAACCAAAAGTCTTTTCACATCCCTGCTCGTGAGAAAATCGTCCCGGCAAATCAAAACAAGCATCCCCTGGATGAATTACTTTAAATGACAAAAAAAAAAAAATATCGAAAAGGAAAAGGCATGAATTTAAACATTTCTCTAGAAAATAAAAATTAAAGAATGAGATTCAGGGCCAAAACAGAAGTACAACTGACCAAGGTCTAAAACAAGGGGTGCCTTATGTGGCAGCAGTCTCAAAACTAAAAGTCTACATAAAACTGTAAGAAGAAAATGCCCTACAGTTCTTCGGGCCCCAGAGAAAAAGAAGGGGGAAATGAAGAAAATTGAACAAATAGAAGAAAACATAAAATTAGACATGGCTTTGGCTTTGCTTCACTAGTCAAGTCAACTGCACTGCACTAATACCAGCCAACTAGTTGCATCAGGCAGCTGCTTGGATTGGCCCATTGGATCTAAAGCCGCCACGGCCCCTTCCACGATATCCACCCCTGCCGCGGCCACGACCTACAACAAAATTTAATTACAATTATTAGTTAACTTAATACCCTCATGACTATTTGTCAAAATATCAGTAACAAGTAGACCTTTTTTGATTAATCGTAACAAATTATTACCATATAAAGCACAATCTCAAGAAGCTTAAAAATTAAAAAGTACTGGGTGAAAAATATCAAAAGGTTGAATTGGGCAAAATAATAGAATATTTCGCCTCCCCCAATCAGCTCTACAAAGCATAATTCAAATCAGAACACATCTCCCAGTCTTCAAGGGTACCCTTGAATGCACGAGTATGATGTTGGATATGATGTAAAACATGGAGGTTAAAGCAATATATGAAACAGCACAAGTGTCCAGACAGTAAAGAGCCAGAAGACACAACAAGTTTAATCACTTCCAAAACATCAAGAACTAAAACTGTACAAGCAAATAGCCTAACACTGGCAGACAGCCCACACAACCAGTTCAAACACTTTCAGAATATCAACAACAAAATTTGAGTGTCAAACAATGATAGCCAATGTACAGAGAAGTAACACACAAAGGAACAATAGTAGAAATGAATTAATGATGTACCACGGCCTTGAGGTACATCTTGGTTGTATCCTCCATCTTGCTGCACATCAAATTGAGGCCCATTGTACCCTCCCCTTCCACGACCACGAAAACCACGTCCTCTTCCTCTACCCCTGCCCCTAACACTTCCTCTATTGCGATCCCAACCACCATTCTCATAATCAGCTGAAATAAAACCATTCCCTGAAATAAAATTCAGCAGCCATATAAGAAAACAGCACAAGAATTTCTTTCTAAATTGTGGAAAAGATGCTTTGCGAACTCTAAACACGATGAAAGAGACTGTGGACACATTTAAGTTGTTGCCTATTAAAACGGATCAAACATCTATCAAATTAAAAATCTAAATATATTCACATATCTGAATAGCACGTGCAAAAACTTTCTCACAAGTGACCATCCGTAACATTTAAGGCAATAGTTTTAATTAAAATTGCCACATACATAGGGAAAATATACAGTGGACTAATTGAAATAACTCCATCAATCACCACAGATAATTTATCCTGGTCATAACATACACGTAGTTCATATCAGACATACCTCTTCCCCTTCCCCTTCCTCGACCACCACGACCTCGAACACGGCCATTAGGTGAACCCTCTGCAGAACAGACAAGTTAAAACAGTTGTAAACTATTAAGTGGGGGAAGCAACTTACATATACCTACCTCCTTCATAATCAAAATCTGTAGCAGCCTTCACCTGGTCAGCTGGTAATGGAGGCTGATACCTAAGCGAACACAATAAAGTATAGATTTCCTTAAATTCACACAAGTCAAAATAATAATAATAGTAGTAGTAATATGACTTGCTTCCCTATTTCGATATCTAAAATCTCGAAACCTGCTAAAGAAATACATGCGTTAGTATATATACTCTCTACTTTCCTATCCACAAACAGAAGTTTCTTTTATTTTCCCTACTTGAGTTTACCTTTTACAATTAAGATTTGCTATAATCATCATATCATCTATGATCTTCATGTCATTATCATATGTGAAACAATATCAAATGCATACCTGTTATGAAAGATGGAATTATAAGACCAGTTGTTTAAGCTTATTTTGAAGAACAAGCGGTTTTTTAATTAACAGATGTTTCCATAAAAATAAATAAAAACTGAAAAGTAAACGAAAATAGTTTTGGATCTTTTTCTCACTCTCAAAATACTTCTTAAAAAAGTTTAAATAAAAGATGTATTACAGAATCACTAAGCAAAGAAGCACTTACTGAGGGAACTAAAAATCATTAAGATCACACTTACAAAGAAAACAATATCTCGGCATTGATATTCGCAAACTAAACCCATTATCGTTCTTCCTTCTAACATTTTTCATTTCTAGAACCTTAGCAACAAAAATTTAATACCAATCTCCTCCAAATGGAAAGGAAAATAATTTGGGTAATGTAATCAAACCTCACACTTTGACTGAAATTCTAACGTGTACACTTCGCTTCAATATTTCTTCCAATTCAAACAAAGCCTTCTCCAACATATCTAACTTCCCAGGATTCACAATACTAATTTACTATTATAATAGGTAATCTAAATACATACAAGAGAACTGATTTTCGTGTACTGAAGCAGGTGTTTGAACTTAATTTCAAAGCTGAAACTCAATGCATTACTGCAAGACTGAAATAACACTAGGAACCCTAACTCTTCGTGAATCAGAGTATAGTATTGGTGATGGCATCAGCATAAAGGATAGAAAGTCAACTTACCCCACAGAAGATGTATCAAGTTCATTCTTTGAGAGGGTTATTGTTATCATTGACACATGCCTTGTTGTCTCCAAACTGCAAGACGATAATGTTAAAAATAATGTAAGTAGTAAGAACCAGCATCCACCTGATTGGAATGTTTAACAGTTAATCCATTTAAAATTAAAGTACTATTAGCCAGAGACTCTTACGGAAGGAGGCCTTCTTCTAGGGGCTCCCAAGTATCAGTGATATCAGTGGATCCAATTGCTGTATTCTGGTGGAGGCCCACAATTCTCCTCTGCATTAACCCCAAGCAATATACATAAAATAAAATCCTCATTAAATGAAACAACATACCAAGAAAGTGATCAGCTCAGCTACTGACAGTAACTAACAGACCTTGATCAACTCCACAATAGTTACGGTTTTGTTGATTGCTCTCCCCATTGCTTTGAAAACAATTTCATTAGAACCTTTCTCCTGCAAGGACACATAGGCAAGTTAAGATGAGCTTACACGAGTAGACCAGAAGAAGAAAGACTTCACACACAAACTGAAGAGCCCAACCCAAATTATTTTTCAATTATGAGGGAGATATTCATGACATAACTTCATTGAACTTTTACTTTATTCAATGTATGACTCATTATATCCACTTCTCCAGATACCAGAGAATGTTACAAGACAGAATAAAAGGGAACATAGACTACCCCACCACCCACGCACACTTCCAATACAAACAAACATTTAAAAAATGGGAGAGAAGAGGGAAAGTACGAGAGGAGTTGTCACACCATACGCTTCAAATTAAATTCTGATTATCAAATCAAACCTTTACATTAATCGTAGGTATACTCGTCATAATAAATTTATTAGTCACTTCGTTTTTTCTTTAGTTTAAAAAAAAAAAGTACACACAAAATATATAAAAGTACACATTAGTAGGGTAAGATACCACCTACCACACACTACTGATCCGTTTTCATTCCCTCCAGAATCGGAATCATAAAATTGCAACAAAAACAGATGCAAAAGAGGGCTAAACAACCAAATAAATAAAAAAAGAGGTCAGGTTCATTGTCATGCACATTTTCAAGACTTCAGTGCAGAGGCATAATAATTATCACAACATAGGCATTCACACACAGCCAGTCAGAGTTTCCAGGTTTCCTCAGTCCTCGTAAAAGCTCACCCTAATTTTAATTTAGGTTTTAAAAATGTTACCTGAAGCAAGCTCATGGCGTAGGTAATGTAGTTCCTCATCCTCCCCTGACTAGTGATACGGATCTCGTTTTCATCGATTGGAGTTTCAGCTCTGGGCTTCTCCACCTTCTGGTACCGATCCATCTACACCACAAAACAAATAACAGAAAACAAAGCAGAAGCATCACCAACAACATCATACAAGCATAAAATCGAGAAAAAAAAAAAACGGCAGAAAAAGCAACTGAAGTTGAAAAATGAAAAATCAGTGAGAAGGAAGAATTGATCTGCGGGTTACCGCTATAGCTTAGGATAGAGTTTCCTTTGCGAACGAACACAAAGAAGGAAGCCCTCTTCTACGGCTTGTATTTTCTATTGCGCCCTAACCTGGTTGCTGCGATGTGTTTCACTTTATATACCTCCTAACACCCGACACCCTCTCTCTCTCCAAACTACCCTAACCAACTCACTCCTTTTCCGATTCTTCTCCAAAACCCCTGCCCAAACCTCCACTTAATGGGCCTCTCTCGGCCCATTCCCAATGGATCATAATAACAAACCATTACCACCATATCCATAATCTTTCTCTCATTCCGCGCACTGTTTTAAAAGTGCAAAACCTTCTACATAGCTTTTTTAATTAACACGTGTGTTTTTGTTTCTTATATTATTTTACCAAGTATAACTACTGTTATGTACTAAAAAGTTTACATATATATTGCATAAAATGGTATTATATTCGATCTTGTTTATTTTAGAATATATTTTTTAATTTAA
>Ga0123340_1000954_pt1 | contig 22456 bp, 26 predicted proteins | sample SirMexnodulemix_FD_89961 | JGI IMG/M metagenome (GOLD analysis project Ga0123340, IMG submission 89961) | Root nodule microbial communities of legume samples collected from Mexico - Siratro Mexico nodule mix | ecosystem: Host-associated > Plants > Roots > Nodule | place: Mexico: Nepantla...
CTCATTTTGAAAAGAATCAAAAAGGGTTCAATTCAACCCCCCCTCTTGAACTTAGGCCAAATACTTACTTTAACAAATACAAACCAAGACAGAAGGATAAGGCTTCCCTAGACTCAAATACTACTGCAGTGTGGTTTCCTCAGTCAAATACAAGAAAGAATCCTTCTAAGAATGAGACTCAAGGTGGATCTTTGGCAAATCTTGATTAACCTCTCAAAACTAGGAGGCTTGCTCTCAAACTCTCTCTTCTGAAGATATCAAGTACTCTCAAAAGTTGGAAATGCAAAAATTTACTATTCACAATTCCAGAGACATTTTTATAGTGCAGAATACGCGCCAAAGTAAAATCAACCAATTACTTCTGGAAATCAGTCAATTGATTTTGCTAGAGTACAAATCAATTGATTTTTCTGCAAAATAGCCGATTGTTTTTACTCTACAGGAATTTTTTTCCAAAAATATAGTTTGAAAACTTCTTGCATGTCATTATCCATTGAAAGTACACAACTACAAACCACATCAAAAGACCCATAAAACTAACCCAACCTAAGCAAATTCAAGGATTGCCTCATCAAATCGTCAATCATGGAATGTTTCCATAATCTCCCCCAATTTGATGAAGTCAATATTGTGGTTGAGTGGTTGAGAGTGCAATAGTTGTGAAATTCCATCTTTCATCTTCCTCATACTATTAGGCTTGCAAAGCAACTTGAAACAATTTTTCTAAGCAAACTATAGTGTAGTAATCAACTATTAGCAACTTGTACAATAGAAATAGAAAATAGTTAAGCAGCAATAGTTTCAAACCTTAACCAGTCGATTACACAACCAAACAAAAATCAGAAATAGTCTAGTGTAGTGCAGTAGCATAATTAGTACTACACAACCACATATATTCTCCCCTATTGAGTTCATAAATTTGGGAGAAATTAAAAACACCATAAAAAAAAAAAAAAATAGAAAGCATGGATGAGGTGCAGTGCAGTTCTATTATGCACCAAATTAAAAGATGCAGAAGTGGCTAGTCCTCATTCCCAAAGTTCATAGAGTCCAGCTAGTCTTGCACATGCTCAATCTCACTATGCAACAATTGGAATCTTGCAGCACAATACTCATGGTGCAACCTTTGATTTCCATAAATATTATCCAATCTACCTAGCACCATTTGCCCAAATTTTGACAAGGGTTCTCCACAGTCTAATAGTAGAAAAAAGGGAAAAATTTCATATTCCCCTGCAACAACCGCATTTCCTTCTTGTCCAGCAGTGCCACCAGGACCAGCTACATCAATTCCTTCTGCTTTACACACCTAAGTTCCATTGTCGGACTTCTTCAATCCTATCTTGTTCAACATGGTGTGGTTAATTTCACTAGTTGGCTTCAATATTTTAGACAACTCATCCTCGAAATCAACCTTAAAGCATTCACATAACCTTGAAACCAATACAACATATGGTAGTTTGTAGTCATGTAGACTCTTTGACTTGATGATATGGTCTTTCTTCACAAAAATCCAATTCACTTTCCCTCGGTTGATGAAGCACTGCATCAACATCAGATCTTCTTCAATTAAAGTTGCATGATGGCTGCCCCTTGGAGTAAGAACCCACATGAATATGAAGGCTAGAATGTGTGGGTTCATGGAATGTTTACCCACATTGAAGCTTCTGGTTTTTGCATTTGGATTCCTCAAACAAGTCTTGTAGAACTGAACTTTGTTAAACTCTTCAATTGCTCCCTTAAACACCTTCAATCCTTTATATTTTAAGCCAACAAAAGCAAACCAGACCTGTGAGTGATGTCTATATCAACACCTTTGACATGACTCCACATTTTTTCACCATAAAAGGCAAGGTTTGTATAAAACACTTTGACAAGGTCTGGATATATAGACCCTGAAAGGGCTAGAAAATTTTTTAGCTTTTGATGAATTACCAAACTCTTAACCTCATTAAGTTGTTATGCTTTTAGCCAATTTGTTCTGATGAACTTTGGCCCAATTATCATCTTCCTGCTGAACTCATGCAAATATGAGAGCATTTAGGTTTGTTCTCCTGAAAACCACTTCTCTAAGTGCCCATACTTTTCTTCTTGAGTAGAAGAGTTGACTCTTGCTCTTTTGTTAGGAGGTTTTGTGGAAGACATAGTTGTGTGTGAGGGTTGTTTTGGGACAAAACTGTAGGGAAGAGGAACTAGTTGCAGTGCAGTGAATGTAATTCAGTTATGTTTTTAAAACCAAAAGCAGTGTAGAATGCATGTGAGATTCATCAAGTACAAAATCACTGCAGTTATTCAAATCTTTAATGAGTTGTTCATTGAAATAACTAGTCATTTGCACAATCAAATATTCAATAGAATCACAACAACCTGCTAAATTTGACCAGTCAAAGCAGCATGAATGTTTTTTGACCAAATTGGTTCACCCGTGCAGTGGTGTACAATATTGTGATGCAACGCTTTGTCATGGGTTTCAACCCATTAAAACTTGTGAAAAATTGTTGGGTAGTTCCTGCACACTTGATACACTATTTAGCCAACTAATTTCGCACAGAAAACATAAACCAAAGAAACTGTAAGTTAAATTAATTGGTTGTTTTTGAAAAAATAATCGGTTAAAATAATGTAAATTAGATTTCGATCAGTTGTCTTTTGGAGTCAGTCAATTAACCAGAATGCATCAGATTTTCAACCGGCTATTTAGAAAATCAATCTGTTAAAAATGTCAGTACCAGATTGTTTAATCTGCTATTTTTGAAAAATAGTCAATTAAAGATTGTGAACTTTAGATTTTCAACTTACTATTTTTGAAAAAGCAATCAATTAAAATATTTCAACAAATAACAAAAGGCTTAATCATTGGAAGACATTTGAAGCATCCAATATACTAAGTCCAGTTCTGAAAAAGTTAAATTTATCTCTTGCCAAGGGTTTTGTGAAAAAATCAGCAAGCTGTTTTGTTGGTTTCAACAAATCAAATTTCGCAATCTCCATTGCTCACATGATCTCTTATGAAATGGTGACAAATTTCAATATGTTTGGTCTGAGAGCGGTGCACAGGGTCTTTAGTCAAATTAATTGCACTTGCATTATCACATTTTATAGGAATTTTAGAGAGAGTAAGTCCATAACCACTTAGTTGTTGTTTTAACTATAGGATTTGAGTGCAATAGCTCCCCGAAGTTGTGTATCCAGCTTCAGCAGTTGATACACTAACACATGCTTACTTCTTGCTCTGCCAAGAGATTAAGTAGATCCAAAGGTGACACGTTCCACTTATGCTCTTCCTATCTAGCTTGCATCCAACAAAGTCTGAATCTGAGTAGCCTGTCAAACTCAATTGAGCTCCTTTGGCGTACCACAAGCCCACATTGATAGTTCCCTTCAAGTATTTTAGAATCCTCCTTCCAGCCTTAAAATGTGACTCCTTAGGATTTGACTGAAACCTGGTACACATGCAAACACTCAACATAATATCAGGTCTACTAGCAGTTAGATACAATAATGATCCAATAAGACCTCTATATTTAGTTTGATCTACAAAAACCCCTTTTGCATCCAAGTCTAAGCAATAACTGGTGGATATAGGTGTTGTTGTCACTTTGCATTTATCCATCTCAAACTTCTTCAAGAGCTCTTTGCAATATTTGGATTGGTAGAGGAATGTCACGTTCTTCATTTGCTTCACTTGCAACCAAATGAGAAGTTTAATTCTCCCATCATGGACATCTCGAACTCCCACTACATAGCTGACACAAAATCTTGACAGAGACTTTCATTAGTAGAACCAAAGATAATATCATCTATATAAACCTGTACTAAAATGATATCATTATTCAATTTTCTAATGAAAAGGATCTTGTCAACTTTGCCTCTTTTATAGCCTTGAGAAGTCAGGAAGTTGCTCAACCTTTCATATCATTGCCTCAGGGCCTATTTCAAACCATAAAAAGCTTTCTGCAGTTTGTATACATGGTTTGGATGCATGTGATCCTCAAAGTTTGGTGGTTGAGAGACATATACTTCTTCATCTATATAACCATTCAAACAGGCACTTTTCACATCCATTTGAAATAGTTTAAAACCACACGAACATGCATAGGCAAGCAATAATCTAACAACTTCTAATCTAGCAACAGGAGTATAAGTTTCATCAACCTAGCTTTGTTTTTAACTATTATGCCTTGCTCATCTAGTTTATTTCTAAACACCCACTTAGTTCCAATTACATGCATATCTTGTGTTTTAGAACTAAAACCACACATTATTCGTAGAGAACTGATTCAATTCATCATACATTTCTTCTATCCACTTTTCATCATTCAAAGCATCATTTATAGAAGAAACAAAATCCATATTTTCACATAAATGATTAAGAGTATGTATAGTCAAAACTCCCTGTTCTATCTGAACAATGATATTATCCAGAGATTTGTCACGAGGAATTATCCACTCTATTGGTAGGTCTGCATTGCTAATAGGTGCAGGAGGTACTTCTTCATGAGTTGGAGCTTGCTATCTAGTTGCATCTACAATTGGCTCCTCATCTGATAAATTCAATTGGTTGAATTTCTAAATCAACTGACTGATTCTTTGCAACAACTCACTACTATCTTCCTCATCTACATTGTTCTTAAAAACATCTTGCAATTCAAGGTTAGACTCATCCAATACAATAGGCACAAATTCTTCTAAAGTCATAGTTCTTTTGTTATAAACTCTATATGCATGACTATGAGAAGAGTGACCAAAAATGATGCCTTCATCAGCCTTTGCATCAAACTTTCAAATACTATCCTTTCCATTATTCAAAACAAACATTTGAAACCAAACACTTTAAAATGACTTATATTTCTTTTTCTGCTCTTATATGGTTCACAGGGAGTCTTTTTCAAAATAGGTTTGATTAAAGCATGATTTAAAACATAACAAGCAATATTAACAACATCTGCCCAAAAATACTTTGAAAGCTGAGTCATTTAATAAAGTTTGTTAACTCTTCCAAAAATCAATTTTCCTATCCACAACTCCATTTTGTTAAGGGGTTCTCGAAGTAGAAAAAATTATGTTTTATACCATGTTTATTACAAAATCTCTAAACCTATCATTTTGAAACTCTCCCCCTTGATTAATTTTGATTGCAGAAATATGACAGTTACTTTCATTGTGCAAAAGCTTAGCAAGTTGCTTAAAGGCTATAAATGCATGATCCTCAATAACAATGAATAATGTCCATGTGAATCTAAAGTAGTCTTCAACAACCACTAATCCATAGTAGTTACCACCTATGCTCATAGTACAAGAATGCCTGAATAGATCTATGTGAAGTAATTCAAGGGTCAAGTAGTGGAAACAAAATTTTTAAATTTAAAAGTAGTTTTCATTTGTTTTCCCTTCTAACATGCATCACATACTTTATTTGTCTCAAACTTGTGTGTAGGTAGTCCCTCTACTAGATTCTTAGAAATAAGTTTATTTAGATGGTGCACATGTATATGAGCAAACCTCCTATGCTAGAGCCATGAATCATCATTCTTGGAGAGCAAACAAGTCATATTAGATGATATGTCATAGATATTAAGTATATATATGTTGTTTACCCTTTTACCAATAAGCAAGGCTTGACATGTTGATACATTTGATATGAGACACAAGTCTGGTTTGAAAGTGACTTCATAGCCCTTATCGCATCGTTGGCTAATACTTAGCAAAGTATGCTTTAGCTTATCCACCAACAATTTGTCCTTGAATATTATTGAGTCATAGTTCCCGACATCACCTCTGCCAACAATTTCACTATGTTGTTATCTCTGTATGTCATGAAGCCCTCCTGCCTAATCTTTAAGTTAATAAATTTTGAAGCATCTCCTAACACGTGCTTCGAACAATCACTCTCCAGGTACCGCAGTTGCTTCTTGGATGTCCAAAGTCCCTATAAAATAGTTCAAGGTACAAGAGTTGGTCCCCTGTTAAACTTAGGTCTAGATTTGTTAATGGTACCCTTGGGAACCCACTTTACAAGGACTTTTCGGAAATAATGTAGTCTCACTCTACATATATAACCGTATGACATCTTTATATACTATAAAAACAAGAGATAAATGGTGAAGTTGATTTTCCACTATGATTAATTTTTTTTTTTTAAAACTTCTTTACTTCTTAAAACCATCCTTGAAACTTATGCTTGCTTTACTGAAAACACAATTTTGAGACCCAAGCAGTGCATTTAAAATGGCAATTACCATAGGAAATTTAGAAATTGTTTTAATCCATTATTTCACCTTTTCTTTCAAAAACCTCAATTCTCACAGTTAGACATTGTAACAGTTTTAGTACAATCACAAGAAGAGTTGTTAGGGATCATCTCAAAGACATTCAAAATCAGTTTTTAAGTTCATTAACTCTTTTTCTAATTGACTTTATTTTGTTTTCAAGCCAATTGTTTAGTCCCTTAAGTCTTTTGTTGGAAAGAGCCAACTGGTTAGCCTCCTCAAGAGTTTCTTTAAACGCATTAAGTGAAGTACTATAGTTCTAATGAGTTAAGAAAATCATGGAACTTACACGACTCTTTGAAGAGTCATCTCCAACCATCAAGCAAAAGTTTGTTTCTTTTTCTTCTCTCTTTTTTGAAGAAGAGCTAGAGGAATTACCATTTTCCTCCCACACAATGTATGTCTTTCTCTACCTTGTACTCTTCCAAAATTTATTCTCATGGACTTTATCTTATGAGACTGACTCAGACACTCCACTTTTATATGTCCCTGCTTACTACACCCGAAACTGGTAAAATTAGAAGAATTATCAACCTTTTTAGTATACCTCTTACGCTGTTGATTCTTGTATTTTCCTTTCTTCTTTAGTAATTTGCTAAACTTTCTGGTAAGCAATTTCAAGGTCTCAGTGTCACTGCAGCTACTAGAACATCCATCATAACTCTCCTCTTTTTGAGAAGCAGACTTGAGCGTTATCCCCTCTGCTTTCTTTCAACACATTCTTTCTCATTTAGTTTATTCATTTCCAGTTCGCGCTCTTTGAGTTTTTCAAATAGAGTTGAGGGGTCAAGGTGGTGAGATCTATGGTTTCTCAAATAGCTGACCCGGCAACCAACTTTCGTCCAATCATTTTAGAATCTTTATGTTCAACTCTTCTTTGTGAAACACCTTTCCCAAACATATGAGATGATTTACAATATGAGTGAATCTCTTTCGTACGTCCACAATCGTCTCCCCTAGCTTCATTTTAAAGAGGTCATATTCCTGTATCAAAGCATGCTTCCTTGCTCGTTCAGTGTCGCTTGTTCCTTCATGACTTCCAAGGTAAACCACATCTCTTTTGCCGATGCACACCGTGAGACCTTGAAAAATTCATCAAGATTAAGCGATGACGTAATTATATTTTTAGCAGTACAACCCTTCCAAGAATGAGACTCAAGGTGGATCTTTGACAAATCTTGTGTTGACACCAATACTAAGCATGTGATTTGATGAAGTCAATAAAGACCATAGCTTGCTAAAGTTCTGATGGATTGAATCTGGACTATGTTAGTTCAATGCCTAGCACGTGAGTTGATCAAGACTGCTTCATGAAGAATCTGTTGGAACCAACCTGGACCAGAATTGTTCAAGTGGATGACTTTGAGCCAACACGAAGATGGTTGGGTGATTCGGTCTTAGGTCCTTAGTTGGGTTTTTGTGTTGATGTTGGCTTGGTTCTTAATCATTAGTTGCATGGTTCATCATTCCTTAGGTGCTAAGAGATTCACAAATAATTTTATTAAACTTGGTTTAAGAAAAATAGCCTAAACAATTTTTTGTTGAAAATCTTTTTCAATCAATGAATACTTGAAACAATCGATTGAATTGTGACAGCTATTTCTGTTACAAGTGGAATCTTTGACTGAGCCTTCTAACGGTCAATTCAATTGATTGAATGCTTTCTTTAATTAATTGAAATTGTGACAGCTAAGCTGTTTTAAAACTGATTTGGCTATATAAAGGAATTGACACTATCATTTTAAGATAACTAAGATTTTCAAAAAGCATTCCTTGAGATATTCTAAGTGAGAAATAGCGCCCAGTTTGTGCGATCATCTTTGACAAAGCTTTTCAAAACAAGAAACCTCCAAGAACGTGAATCTTGTAGCATCCTTGAGTGAGGTTCTTGCGACTTTGATTCTGGACCAAAGCTAAGTCTTCTACACCTGATCTTTAGTCATTGTAATCTTTTTTTGTGTAGAAGGATTGTGTGATCAATTGTTGGTTTTACTATTTTTGTAATCTGTTTGTTGTTTTCAATTACTGGGTTTGTAATTGAGGTGGTGTAGTGGGTTTCTGCACCGGTCTCACATCTGCTGAGGGGTTCAGTAGAGTGTGAGTGTTGCGGGGAGTAGTATTTGCTTGCGGGTTGCAAGTTGTTTTGGTGCAGTGGGTTTCTGCACTTGTTTCACACTAGCTGAGGGGATCAGTGAGGTGTGAGTGTTACGGGTTATTCCTAATCTACTGGACTGTGGTTAATCATCCTGATTATGGATTAACATATCTCTATACTGAAAACTATTTTCTAGATTTATCTTTAACAATTTCCGCTATGCATAATTGATTGTTTACTAGACAGTCCAGAATTACACGAGTTGATTGATTGAATTAAGAATTTTCATTCTCTATTTCAAGAACATTTCATATTTGCGAAAAGATTTTGAAAGTTTAATTCACCTCAATCTTGAACTCGGTCTGAACCTTATTTTACAATTGGCATCAGAGCTAGGACTTGAATCCTAGTCAAGTTTTCGATCCATGGTCGAGAACAAGTTACCTTTTGCTGAAGGTGCATCTATTAATAGACCACCTATGTTTTCTGGGGTAAACTATCAATTATGGAAATTGAGAATGAAGATGTTCACTGAATCTATTGATCGTGGCATCTGGAATGCCATAGTAAATGGTCCATTCATTCCTATACATGTTGTTGACGGTGTGCCTACTGTTAAGTCCTTTGAGGAGTTAACTGATCTTGAGAATAAGAAAATGCAGTATGATTGTGTAGCTAAAAACATTATAACTTCTGCATTAAATCTGGATGAGTTCTTTAGAGTATCACAATGCAGTTCAACCAAAGAAATGTGGGACATTCTAGAAGTCACAAATGAAGGAACCATTGATGTGAAGAGAGCACACAAACATGCATTGATCCAGGAATATGATTTGTTCAGAATGCAACAGGGAGAGACCATTGCTGATGTCCAGAAGAGATTTACACACATTGTCAATCATCTAATTGGACTGGGCAAGTAGTTTGATAAAGAAGAGCTGAACATCAAAATACTGAAGTGCCTGGATAGAAGCTAGCAGCCTAAAGTCACAACAATTTCAAAAACCAGGGACTTGACAACACTTACAACTACAACGCTGTTTGGGAAACTAAGGGAACGTGAATTGGAAAAGATCAGGCTGAAAGATATGGAAACTGTAGAGAAGAAGACTAAGAGCCTAGCCCTTAAAACCAAAACTGCTGTTGAGGAATCTAGTGATGAAAGTTCAGGAGATTGCAGTGAATTTGAAAGCCTCAATTTGTTGGCAAGAAAGTTTCAGAAATATGTAAAGATGAAGGGCAGATTAAAGAATCAACAAGGTAAAAGAGGTGAAAATAAATCTGATTCTGGTTCTAATAAACTTGTGTGCTTTGGCTGTGGGAAACAGGGACACATTAAAATAGATTGTCCAAGCATAACAATTAAAGACAAAGCACTACAAAAGAAGAACAATAAATCTGGAAAGACTAGACGTGCTTATATAGCTTTGGAAGACAATGATACATCATCCAATAGTTCATCACAGGAAGAGATTGAAGTCAATCCGTGTTTGATAGTTGGAAAGAACTCTGAAGTAAGTAGCACAAAATCCAGTGCATCTTTTAACAACACTAACTACAGAACACTTCTTCATGCATTTCAAGAAACTCATGAAGAAGCTAGCAAAATAGCTCTTTCCAACAATAGACTGAAAGGTATGAACAAGTGGCTGGAGACTAGAGTTAAACAACTGGATGATGAATTACTTCAAGCAAAAAATGATTTTGAAACTTTAGAAGAGCAGTACAATTCTGCAAACTCCAGTAGATTTAATTCTAGCAAACCAGTTGATTGTGAAAATTGTGCAATTTTACAAAATAAAGTGAATTATTTGATTTCTATTGTATCCAAACTTTTTATGGGAACTGCTAACCTGAATGCACTTTTGGGATCTCAAAATTATGTTTTTGAAAAAGCTTGTATTGGTTATCAAACTGGTTCCAAAGGGAAGCAGAAATTTTTTAACAAGTTTTTTAAGGGTTCTAGATCATAGTCTTCACAATCCATTACTTGCTTCTATTGTATGAGAACTGGTCATCTAGTTAGAAACTGTAGAATAAGGAAATTTGATGTGCCTAAAGGACTAGTTAGGTGGGTGCCCAAAAGCACATCTAACACTGTTGGACCTAATATTAATAGGGTACCAAATCCTTACATTCAATCTACATTACAGAATCAGTTAGCATTCAGTAAACTGATGTGGTATCTGGACAGTGGATGGTCAAAACATATGACAGGAGAGGCTTCACAGTTGATTAACTTGAAATGGAAACCAGCAGGATTCGTTACATATGGAGACAAGAATCGAGGAAGGATCCTTGGTGTTGGTGATATAGCAAGTGAGAATAAGGTGATCATTAAGGACATTTTGCTGGTCGAAGGTCTGAAACACAGTCTACTGAGTATCAGTCAATTATGTGATCATGGATAACAAAATCACATTTGAACCAAACCAATGTCTCATAAATCAGAATCTACTGAAACAGTTCTTGTAGGTAAAAGAGTAAGTAATGTTTACATGCTTAATGTCTCAAGCATCATTCCTAGTATGAACTGCTTACTATCCAGAGATGATGAATCTTGGTTGTGGCATAGGAGACTTGCACACATTCATATGTATCATCTAAATAGGATTGCATCCAAAGATCTTGTAATTGGTCTCCCTAAGCTTAAGTTTGAGAGGAGCAAACTGTGTGAAGCATGCCAAAAGGGTAAGCAAACTAAAAGCTATTTTAAACCAATTAATGTTGTTTCAACAACTAGACCACTTGAGTTGCTTCATATGGATTTATTTGGTCTCTCAAGAACCAAGAGCCTAGGTGGTAATTACTATGGTCTAGTAATTGATGATGATTATTCCCACTTTACATGGACATTTTTCATTACCACAAAAGATAATGCTTATCTTGCTTTTAAGAAATTTGCCAAAGTGATCCAAAATGAAAAAGGGTGTAGGATTTCTACAATCAAATTAGATCATGGGGGAAAATTTCAAAATGAGAGATTTGATAAATTTTGTGAAAAGCATGAAATCAAGCATAACTTTTCTGCACCTAGAACTCTACAGCAGAATGGAGTAGTGGAGAGGAAGAGTAGATCATTGGAGGAGTTGGCCAGGATGCTGCTGAATGTAACATATTTGCCTAAATACTTCTGGGCTGATGCAGTAAGTATAACATGTTATGTCTTGAATAGAGTACTCATTGGCCAATCTTAAAGAAGACCCCCTATGAGCTGTTTAAAGGTAGAAAGCCTAACATCTCCCATTTGAAAGTTTTTGGATGTAAATGTTTTATTTTAAACAATGGGAAAGATAACTTGGGCAAATTTGGTTCAAAAGCGGATGAGGGTATCTTTCTTAGTTATTCACTGCATAGTCATGCTTATAGAGTGTATAATAGGAGAACCATGGTTGTAGAAGAATCCATGCATGTTGGATTTGATGAAACTGTCCACAAGGTGCAGGAAAGCATTAAGATTACTGTAGATTATGATGAACCAGTGAATCAGAAGATTGTTGAACATCAACTGGTTAAATCAGAAAAAGACAATCAATCGGATGAAGTTCAATAGATTGAACCACAAGATCAACTGATTGAATCTAGCACTCGAGCAGCAACAACAAGTACTGGATTGCCTAGAGAATGGAGGGTTCCTAAGAATCTATCACTGGACAATATCATTGCTCAAATACAGAAGGGAGTAACTACTAGAAGATCCATGAACCATTTCTGTGAACATATGGCCTTTGTGTCACAAGCTGAACCCAAGTCAGTGACTGAAGCTCTAGAAGATAGCAACTGGATAAATGCCATGCATGAGGAACTGAACCAGTTTGCTAGAAATGAGGTCTGGACACTTGTTCCTAGGTCAAAGGAGATGAATGTGATTGGAACCAAGTGGATTTTCAAGAACAAGATAAATGAACAAGGTTTCACTGTGAGGAACAAGGCGCGGCTTGTGGCAAAAGGATATAACCAAGAAGAAGGCATCGATTTTGGTGAAACCTATGCACCAGTAGCTAGATTGGATGCAGTTAGATTGCTACTAGCATATGCTTGCATGAAGGGATTCAGATTACATCAAATGGATCTCAAAAGCACTCTCTTGAACGGGTACATTGATGAAGAGGTCTATGTGAGCCAAGCCCTTGGATTTGAAGATCACAACAATCCAGATTACGTTTACAAGCTCAAGAAGGCCTTGTATGGGTTAAAGCAAGCACCTCGATAATGGTATGAGAGGTTGAGTAATTTCTTGCTTTCTCAAGGCCATAAGAGAGGGAAAACATATAAGACCTTGTTTATTAAGAATTCATGCAATGATATAATACTTGTTCAAGTTTATGTTGATGACATTATTTTTAGTTCAAGTAATAAAAGTTTATGTGAGCAGTTTGTGGCTACTATGCAAAGAGAATTCGAGATGTCCATGATGGGGGAGCTCAATTTCTTCCTAGGCTTGTAGGTCAAACAAGTTGAACATGGCATATTTCTTTGTTAAGCACAATATTGCAGGGAATTATTGAAGAAATTTAATATGGAAAACTGCAAGGAAGCTTCCACTCCTATAGCCAATGGATGCTATTTAGATGTTGATGAAACTGGAGTTGATGTAGATCAGACTAAGTTCAGACAATTAATTGGATCACTTCTGTATCTGACAGCAAGTAGACTAGAAATCATGTTCAGTGTATGTTTATGCGCCAGATTTCAAGCTAAGCCAAAGGAATCACACTACGTGGCAGCCAAAAGAATTTTGAAGTATCTCAAGGGAACTACTGAAGTTGGTTTATGGTATCCAAGTGAGGTATCTTTAAATCTTGTTGGATATTTTGGTTCTGACTTTGCAGGTTGCAAAGTAGATAAGAAGAGCACTAGTGGGAGTTGTCACTTGGTGGGATCCAGTTTGATATCATGGCACAGCAAGAAGCAAGCTTGCATAGCATTGTCTACAGCCGAAGAAAAATACATAGCTGCTGGAAGTTGTTATGCTCAAACCCTCTGGATAAAACACCAGCTAAGTGATTTTGGACTTAATCTTTCTAAAATACCTTTACTTTGTGATAATACAAGTGCAATTAACTTGACTAAAAATCCAGTTCAGCATTCTAAAACCAAACATATTGAAATTCGCCACCACTTTATAAGGGATCACATAATTAATGGTGATTGCGAAATTCAATTTGTTGATTCTGAAAATCAGCTTGCAGATTTATTCACAGAGCCCTTGAACAAAGAAAGATTCAATTTTCTCAAAAACGAATTGGGGATTATTGATTTTAAAAATGTGAATTAATTCTGGAGTGATTTACTGGCTGGAATGTAATTCAATTGATTGAATTCCACTGTAGTTGATTTAATTTTATGCTGACCAACTTGTGCATGCTTTTGTTATGTGCGAGGCACCTCATTGGAAAAGTAAGAATTTTGTTCTAATGAGACTAATGCATAAGAGCAAGCATGTGAGGAGAGAGGAATTCCTTGGTGCCACGTGTCGCTGGCCTGTTGGCAGTCAACTAGTCAAAAAGCAGTGCAGAGAATCTCTAAAGCTAAGTACTTTTGTCCAGCTGCAATATCATCTATTCCCAATAAACTACAAAGTTACTTTTTGTGTGTTGTCCATCAGTTTGTTGTGTTCTATGATTTCTAGTTTTGTCTTCTTGTGAGTATGAATTTTGTTTAAATAGTTGGTATGCACCCATGCATTCACTTGTGCACACAACTATCATTGCATTGTGCAAACACTAGCGTGTCTTGGTTCATAGAGCATATTGCCTTGCTTTCACCTTAATCCATTATGGCATCGTCGTCTGCACCTAGGAAGAGGACTAAGAAAGCCCTTATAAAGAACGCTAAGCCAGCAAATTCAGATGTTGATAATGAGGCTGGATTCCTTGTGCGCTGGTTTAATGGAAACAAAGAAAGCATGGAGGAATACCACAAAGAGTACAACCGAAAAGCCTTCATGAATCCTAAATTTCTGAGAATGGAATTTATGAGAAATGAAAATCTCAATCAAGTTGCTGATCTTCTCAAGTTCCAGAAGTTGGAAAAATTTGTGAAGCTTATTGGAAACATTTATCCAGATCTAGTGAAGGTCTTCCTGACCAATATATGGATTGATGAGGGCGTAATCTACTCACAAGTTAAGGGACTGATGAAGTATGGCTGACTGTAGCAGGTCTAAGAGATGCAGAAACCATTGTGAGCAGAGCCAACGTTGCTGATCTTGGTGGGTTCGACAAAGTGTAGTTCTTTAAATCATGTCTAAGGAACCCAAACAATCCAGGTATGAGCTTCTCTATTGGAGGACTTTCAGTAATCCCAAGGATTCTTGCCTATATAGTCATTTGGCTACTCACTCCAAGGGGATTCAACCATGTTGTTCTTACTGAAGATGATCTCATTCTAATGTATTGTTTGATCAATAAGATCAAGGTAAACTGGGTTAGTGTCATCAAGGAGCAACTGTTTTGCATCAGGAAGAAGTTGGAATTTCGAATTCCTTATGCTATTCTGCTTTCGGGTTTCATTGAGTACTATGACATTGATGTCAAGAATGAGCTTGTTGAAGAGGTTAAGGCTCATAGCGAGATCACTGTTGCAACACTACCCAAGATTGGACTGAAGAAGGTGAATGACAACCAGTGGATCTGTAAGGAAAGCGCTGAAGAAGATGAACTAGAAGATGTTGGCACTGGGACTAGCACTGCAACGAAACAATTTACTGGAGAAGACATGGGGACTGGAGAAAAATTTTACTCCAGATTTGAGCAACTCATGATCGACCAGTTGGGCAGCATTGAGTCCAGTCAGCGTAACCATCATGAATTCTGTGAAACAGACTTTCAACATCTTGAGGAACAAGTGGAAGATATCCAAGGAAAGCTTGGTTAAATGTTCTATGGGCCAGATGACTAGTGGTCATACTGTATTTTCTGTGTGTTCCCCTCCATTTGATGAACTCAATGAGGGAGAAGTAATTGTGTGTTTTGTGTCTGCCCTGTATGTTTCGTAGTTTATTGTGTTTCATGCTTTGCATCTGTTTCAGTTTGGTTTGCTTAAGTTCAGTTCTGCTTAGTTTAGTACTAAGCTTGGTTTGATTGAATATTTGTTGGGTTTGTGTCAGCACCTGCAGCTCAGTTATGTTTCTAGTTTGTTGATGTTTTCTTAATCATGTTCTATGTCCTTTGATGTATTTCGCAACCTGTTATGATGATTGACCACTACGGGTCAATTTATATTAATGAAATGTTTGCCTTATGTTATTCAATCTCTTTATATGTTTTTAAGGGACATCAAAGTATGGGAGAGTAAAACATCTTGATCTGAACTAACTGAGTTTGGGTAAAGGAAGAAATTTAATTAACTATGTTTTAGTTCATTCATTTGATTTGTTATTTTTGTTCTGAACCTATTAGATCCTATGACACTAATAAACTATTTGAGTGCAAAGACAAGTATTTCAGGTTCAGACTGAAACTCAACACACATCAGATTGCCTTCATCAAACTAGGGGAGATTGTTAGCACCAATGCTAAGCATGTGATTTGATGAAGTCAATAAAGATCATAGCTTGCTGAAGTTCTGATGGATTGAATCTAGACTATGTTAGATCAATGCCTAGCACGTGAGTCGATCAAGACTGCTTCATAAAGAATCTGTTGGAACCAACCTGGACCAGAATTGTTCACATGGATAACTTTGACCCAACATGGAGATGGTTGGGTGATTCGATCTTAGGTCCTTAGTTGGGTTTGTGTGTTGATGTTGGCTTGGTTCTTAATCATTAGTTACATGGTTCATCATTCCTGAGGTGGTAATAGATTCACAAATAATTTTATTAGACTGGTTTTAAGAAAAATAGCCTAAACAAATTTTTGTTGAACATCTTTTTCAATCAATTGAATACTTGAAACAATCGATTGAATTGTGACAGTTATTTCTATTACAAGTGGAATCTTTGACTGAGTCTTCTAACGGTCAATTTAATCGATTGAATGGTTTATTCAATTAATTGAAATTGTGATAGCTAAGATGTTATAAAACTGATTTGGCTATATAAAGGAGTTGGCAATATCATTTTCAGATAACTAAGATTTTTGAAAAGCATTCCTTGAGATATTCTAAGAGAGAAATAGCCCCCAGTTTTTACGATCATCTTTGACAAAACTTTTCAAAACAAGAAACCTCCAAGAACGTGAATCTTGTAGAATCCTTGAGTGAGGTTCTTGCTACTTTGGTTCTGGACCAAAGCTAAGTCTTCTACACCTGATCTTTAGTCATTGTAATATGTTCTGTGTAGAAGTACTGTGTGATCAATTGTTGATCTTACTATTTTTCTAATCTATTTGCTGTTTTCAATTACTTGGTTTGTAATTGAGGTGGTGCAGTGGGTTTCTACATTGGTCTCACATCAGCTGAGGGGTTTAGTAGAGTGTGAGTGCTGTGGGGAGCAGTGTTTGCTTGCGGGTTGCAAGTTGTTTTGGTACAGTGGGTTTCTGCACTGGTTTCACACTAGCTGAGGGGTTCAGTAAGGTGTGAGTGCTGCGGGAGCAGTGTGTACTGCGGGAAGCAGTGATAACTTGCTGGGAGCAAGGGTTGTAAACTGATCTTGTGATCTTTTTAGGGAAAATCTTTGCTAGTTTGCAAAGGACTGGATGTAGCCCTTGAGGAAGGGTGAACCAGGATAAATCTTTGTGTTCTTAATTTCCTCTTCCCTCTTCTTGATCATTTTAATATCTGCTTGCATTTGGCTAATAAACTGATCATTGAATCTTGGCATTCACTAAGAATTTTTGGGTATATGCTTGCGTTCTAAATCTGTTTAAATATATCTGAATCAACTATGCTTATGGGTTATTTCTAATCTACTAGACTGTGGTTAATCATCTTGATTCTGGATTAACATATCTCTGTAGTGAAAACTATTTTCTGGATTTATCTCTAACAATTTATGCTATGCATAATTGATTGTTTACTGGACAGCCAAGAATTACACGAGTTTATTGATTGAATTAAGAATTTTCATTCTCTATTTCAAGAACATTTCATATTTGCGAAAAGATTTTGAAAGTTCAATTCACCCTCCTCTTGAAGTCGGTCTGAACCTTATTTTACATCTTGATCAACCTCTCAAAACTAGGAAGCTTGCTCTCAAAAACTATCACATGAAGATATCAAGTGCTCTTCAAAGTTAGAAATGCAAAAAGTTATGATTTACAATTGCAGAGCGTGTTTTTATAGTGCATAATACGCGCTCAAGTAAGATCTACTGATTATTTCTAGAAATCAATCAATTTATTTTGCTAGAGTACAAACCAATCGATTGTTTCTACAAAATAGTCGAGTGTTTTACTCTGCAACAAAACTTTTCCCAAAACATAGCTTGAAATTTGATTCCACATTGGTTCATTTGGAGCTTCTTGCATGCCATTATCATAATGAAAGTACTCAACTGCAAACCACATCAAAATACCCACAAAAGTAACCCAACCTAAACAAATTCAAGGATTGCTTCATCAAATCTTAAATCATGGAATGTTTCAAACACTAATTAAATAAGAAACTAAGCAATACAAATGGAAACATAAGAAATTATTACTAAATAAAGGTATAGATCACGATCTCTACATAAGAATCAGTGAGAGGATATATACATACAAACACACACATACATATGTTATTCTTTTTCCAATGAGATATCCTTAAACCTCACCCCTTTTAATTATTTTACTGGTTTTTACTACGAACTTGTTGATTTTTACTACAACTTTTGTTGGTTTTACTTTAATATTTATGGTATGGGATGGTATCTTCTTGCACTGATTTTGATATGTGAACTTTGCTACATATGTGTCACATAATCATGATGCAAATATTGAATTGGAAAACTTGCAGATAGAGGATTAAATACTTGGAGATTAAATGAGTAGGAGTTACCATTTTGTATGTTTGGAGTGGGGTATGAAGATGGTCATTTATCTTGACTATTCATTACAGTTTTCTCCCAAGTTTTTTTGAAAAATAAAGATTTGATCCAATTACTATCTTGATACAATGTTTCATCCAAAATTATTCTAAAAACCAGAAAATCTGATTTATTCCTTTATTATTTTAATGCAATTTTATTTATGTAATATATATATGACTTTCTTATCTTCTTCTTTGACATATATGAAACAAATATCAATTTAAAACATATTAAAATGGAAGCTCGAAACCTACCCAACTCATTTACAATATATATTCTAGCCTATTTTTCAGGAAATAGTAAGGTCAGTGTTATAATTTTTTTTCGCTAAGATGACAAGTTCACCAATCACTCATGTAGCAAGTAATAAATATTTCATTCTCTCCCAAGGGACTTCCGCAATACATGACAACAATTGTAATTGATAAGAAATTTTGACTACAAATTATTCCCAATATTTAAATTGATAAACAATAAAATAAAATAAAAACAATTAAAACATATTTTTGTATTTTTAACGAGCACTTGGAGTGTAGAAAAATAATAGAGAGGATATGGAATGGAATTGCTAGGATTACTTTTTCAAACCTCACTCTCATGCATAAAATCATTTACCTTCTTTTGAAACAAATGTCAATGTCAACCCACAATAATACCCAAAACCCTGATTCCTTAGGTCAATGAGCCTAAGCTTCCTTGTTAACTGTTAATTCCTCGATCAATTATATAAAAAAGACTTGCTTTTTCGACAAGGGTCTTAAGACAACAAACGAATCATACTCTATTCCTAGACCCAAGCTTTATTTTGGTATTTCAGATTCAGATCCGGATTATGATATTTCCCAATACTCGAAGATTCAATTATCAAGTCATGAATCAACTAATTAGTTAATGAGTACATAAACAAAATACTAACATTAAAAAGGAAAGATATATATATATATATATATATATATATATATAAATTCAATATTGATTAAATGAGAATTCAGTGGATTACGTCAAACCCCAACAAGATGAGAAGTGTGAACAATGGAGGAAGATTGATATACACAGAGGTGAAAGGGAACCCTCCAAACCCTAGTCATGATCCCAAAACAACATTTTTCTGAATCCCAACTGGAGCCTGATTCCCAGATGGAGTGGAGTTGAGTCTCAAGAGTGCCTAACTCTACTGTAGAGACCTCTTTAAATAACAAAGGTTCTAGGTCAGCGACATCCACGTCTGACCTAGCTTCAGTGGTGCCAAGCGCAATTTACATCCATATAACTCTTGGCCCAATTGGCGTTTGACCCAAATAAAGTGGCACCAGTGCAATTCAGCTACGTTAACTTTTCTTCTATATCTTTTTTTTGTGGGCTTGAATCCTTTTTCCTCCAAATCTAATGCTTCTTATTCAGTTTTTAGGAAAAATAATACGTATTTGGAATAAATTTAATTCTCAGAATCTGGTAATCAATTATTGATAAAAATATAATAAAATAGAGATATAGGCATAGGTATTTGGAATAAATTTAATTATCCACTCTCTTGGAAACTCTGCATTGCTCACAGGTGCAGACGATACTTCTTTATGAGTTGGAGCTTGTTGTCTAGTTGTATCTGTAGTTAGCTCATCATCTGACAAATTCAATTGATTGAATTTCTAAATCAATCATTTGTTTCCTTGCAACAACTTATTACTTTCTTCCTCATCTACACTACTCTTAGAAGTATCTTGCAATTCAAGGTTAGCTTCATGAAAAGTAATATGCACAAATTCTTCAACAATCATAGTTTTTTATTATAAACTCTATATGCATGACTATGAGATGAGTAACCAAGAAAAATGCCTGCATCAGCCTTTGCATCAAACTTGCCAACGTTGTCTTTCCCATTATTCAAAACAAAACATGTACAACCAAAAACTTTATTTTGTTTGTTGCCTTTGTAAAGTTCATAGGGAGTGTTTTTCAAAATATGTCTGATTAAAGCACGATTTAAAACATAACAAGTAGTATTAATAACATCTATGTAAAAATATTTTGGAAGTTTTGAATCATTTAATAAAGTTCTTGCCAACTCTTCAAGATAATGATTTTTCCTCGCAATAACATCATTTTGTTGTGGAGTTCTTGGAGCAGAAAAATTGTGGTTTATACCATGTTGATTGCAAAATATTTTAAGTCTTTCATTTTGAAACTCTCTCCCATGATCAGATTTAATTGCAAAAGTATTGCAATTATTTTCATTTTGCAAAATTTTAGCAAGTCCTTTAAAGATCGAGAACGTATGATCCTTGGTTACTATGAATAATGTTAATGTGAATCTAGAATAATCATCTACAATTACCAATACATAGTAAGTATCGCCTAAGCTCATAGTTCGAGAGGGACCAAATAGATCCATGTGAAGCAGCTCAAGGGATCTAGTAGTGAAAATAAAGTTTTTCATTTTAAAAGACATTTTTGACTGTTTCTTTGGTAATTACTAACAAACTAAATTCGCCCATAAGTTCGTGGTAATTAGTCACAGATTATATCTATCGGTAAAATTCATAGGTAGTGATATTTTACCGACGAATAAAATTGTGTCGATAATCTGGCTTTTTTCTTGTCGTGTTCATCAGAAGCTTATTATAAGTTTGGGCCTGTTTGGGCCTCCAAACAAACTTTTGGGCCCAAGTTCAAAATGAGAGAATATCACTCTGGAGGCTTTAAAGCTTCAAGATTATGAGACCTCTACTTATAGAAATTGTATAAAGTAGTGTAGAATTTAATTTAGGTCTTGTATTTTGGGCCAAGTAAAATAAGATTTTGGCCTTGTATTTGGGGCAAAGTTAATACAGGAATTTAAGTTTTGGGCCTTCGATTTGGGCCAAAGAACATAATAGGTTTCCTTGAATTTTTGGGTCTTGTATTTGGGCCAAACCCTAACCCTAAAAGAGAGATAGAGTTAGTGTCTAGGGTATGAGTTAGGGCTTATGTGGCACCTACACATGCTTCCCATGCTCCTTATCACATGTCACCTTGCCAATGGAGATTATTCTCTCCATTCATGTCTTGACATGTGTCATTCTCTTATTTGGAGAGTTTTTAAGAAGCTTGTCATACAAGCTAGGGTTAGGGTTATGGTTAGTCGTAATTTTTCCTATAAATAGAGTTGCTTTCTTCATGTAAAATAACTTTGATGAATATATGGAATTGCTGTCAAAATATTTTCAGCACTTATACTCTCTTTTCTCTAGATGAGTATTACACAAGAGCTTTTCTAGACTTCCTCCTAAGTGTTGACCTAACCTCACTTTGGGAAATTCACTTCCAAATCCATCTCACATGTCCAAACAACAATTATTCCACTTCATATATCTGAAATCACGTCCACAACAACAATCCTCTAAGAAGAAGAATATTAAAACATGCAATTAATTGCATCACACTTCTTCATATTTTCCAATGGAGATTGGCACACTTACTCTTTAACTATTATACCTCCTTCATTAAGAATCCACTAAAGTTTGTAAGGATTTGGATGGGGTTTAATAGTCGAAGACAACTTGTCCACCAACCTAGAACAACAACAATTACAATAAAAACCTCCATCCACAATCACTGAACAAGGAGTTTCAAAAATAGTACAAGGAATGTGGAACAGATCTTCTCATTGAGACTGTTCTAGTTCACTTGGTTGATTTTTCAGCAACCTTCTTACCATAAGTAAGTTTCCATCGCAAGGTTGTATTTCTTCTTCACACTCTAAACATTTGTCTTCACTAAGGGAATACATAGGATCTTCAGTGCTTTCAATGTCTTCTTCATTAATAGTCATGTTTCTTTTTCGAGAATACTTGGAAGAGTAATGTTTCCATCATCCTCTCCATCACCAACCTCATTTGCTCCATTTTTCTATCAATTTCTTTCATCATTAACATCGTTTCCTCCATTTTCTACTACTTTCTCTCAACTCATCCCTCTCTCACTTTCCCTAATCATTTATAACACTTTCTTGAACACTAGAGGAAGCATGGTCACTCATCTTTTGTTTGAAAGATTTTTGCAAAGATTTGAAAAATAAACAAGTAGATGAAGTGTTGAAAGAGTTTTCACAAAGAAAGTTTTATTATACATATATATATATATATATATATATATATATAC
>Ga0123340_1000958_pt1 | contig 22437 bp, 19 predicted proteins | sample SirMexnodulemix_FD_89961 | JGI IMG/M metagenome (GOLD analysis project Ga0123340, IMG submission 89961) | Root nodule microbial communities of legume samples collected from Mexico - Siratro Mexico nodule mix | ecosystem: Host-associated > Plants > Roots > Nodule | place: Mexico: Nepantla...
ACGACATTCAATGGCGTCGGAACACGACTTGGCGAGAAGGACTGGAATGAAACCGTCAACGCCTTCCTCGACAAGATCATAGCGAACGGCGAGCACGCCAAGGTCTATGCAAAGTGGATGAAGGTGGAGGTTCCGAAGTTCCCCGAGTCCCTCCCGAACATCCCCTTCACCATCAACTGATACACGTTCTACGCAGGAGATCGCCGTGCCGCACGCCGCTGACACTCAAAGCCCGCTTCTCTCCATGGAAGCCGTGGATAAATGGTATGGCGCATTCCATGCGTTGAAGAACATCAACCTTACAGTCCGCAAAGGCGAGAAGATCGTCCTTTGCGGACCGTCCGGATCCGGCAAGTCGACGCTTATCCGTTGCATCAATGCGCTCGAAAAAATCGAGAACGGCACGATCATGGTCGAGGGGACTAAGTTGGATGACAGCGGCAAGTCGATCGATGCCGTCCGACGCGAAGTCGGCATGGTGTTCCAGAGCTTCAACCTTTTTCCGCACATGACGATCCTGGAAAACTGCACGCTTGCGCCAATACGCGTCCGTGGCACCAGCAAGGCGGATGCCGAGAAAATCGCCCGCAAATATCTCGAACGCGTCCGCATTCTCGATCAGGCCGATAAATTCCCGGCCCAGCTTTCCGGCGGACAGCAGCAGCGCGTTGCGATTGCACGGGCGCTCTGCATGGAGCCAAAGGCCATGCTGTTCGACGAGCCGACCAGTGCGCTCGATCCCGAGATGGTCAAGGAAGTCCTCGACACGATGATCGGTCTGGCCAGGGACGGCATGACGATGATCTGCGTCACCCATGAAATGGGCTTTGCCCGGCAGGTGGCCGACCGCGTGATCTTCATGTCCTCCGGCGAGGTCATCGAAGAGGCACCGCCAGAAACCTTCTTCCGCAATCCGTCGCATCCGCGCACCCAAGCCTTTCTCGGCGAAATCCTGGCTCATCACTGAGGCGATGCACATGACAGTTTCAAACGAAACGATGAAGCGCGCTGTGTTGGTGGGACTGATCGGCGCGGATATCCAGATGTCGAAGTCCCCTGCCCTGCACGAGCGCGAAGGCGCGCTGCAGGGGCTCGACTATCGCTATGAACTTCTCGACCTTGCAGAGCGCGGCCTTCCGGCCACAACCCTGCCTGATCTCCTTGCGGAAGAGGAAGCGCGTGGCTTTGCCGGCAGCAACATCACCCATCCGTGCAAGCAGACAGTGATCGAGTACCTCACGGATCTCTCCGACGACGCTCGCATGCTGGGCGCGGTTAACACCGTTGTGTTCAAGGACGGAAGACGGATCGGTCACAACACCGACTGGTATGGTTTCTACGAAAACTTTCGGCGCGGACTTCCTGACGTCCCGCGGCATCGGGCTGTTCTTCTCGGCGCTGGCGGCGCCGGCGTGGCCGTTGCTCATGCCGCGATGAAACTTGGTATCGAGCGTCTCGCGATATTCGATCAGGATAATGCCCGCGCCAGAAAGCTGGCGGAGGATCTGAACAGCCGCTTTTCCGCAGAACGGGCCTTCGCGGTCACCGATGTTGGTGAAGCGGTGCGGACCGCTGATGGCCTCATCCATGCGACGCCGACTGGCATGAAAAACCATCCGGGTCTGCCGATCGAAGAGAGCTGGCTGGAGTCCCATCATTGGGTTGCCGACATCGTCTACATGCCGCTCAAGACCGAGCTTCTGGCGCTTGCAACCCGTCTTGGCTGCCGCACCTTGCCCGGCGGTGGAATGACGGTGTTTCAGGCGGCTGCGGCGTTCAAGCTGTTCAGCGGCATCGAGCCCGACGCCGAACGCATGAGCGCTCACTTTACCGAACTCTGCATCGGCGCCTAAAGCGACCGACCCCCCGGGGAAGAATGAGAATGCCGCACATTGTTATCGAATGCAGCAAGGGCGCCGGACGCCGGATCGACATGCCGGCGCTCGTCAAGGCGGTGCATCGCACCATTCGCGAAAGCGGTGCGGTGAAGCCGAACGCCGTTCGCACCTTTGCGCGGGAGGCGACCTATTCGCTGGTCGCCAATGAGGATCCGGACAATCAGTTCGTGCAGATCATCCTGCGTATCGCGCCCGGCCGCACTGCGGGCGAAATGCGACCGATATTGCAGTTGGTCTACGACGCAGCCGAAGGCCTCGCGCGTCCGGCCCTCGACGAGGGGCGCTGCGCCCTGCGGGCCGATCTCATTCAGGCGGATCCGGATTTTGCGATCCAGGAAAACACCCTGCCTTGACCATTCCGACAATTCGAAAGGAAGAAGAATGAGCCTGATCTACGTTCTCAACGGACCGAACCTCAATCTGCTCGGCAAGCGCCAGCCGCATATCTACGGCCATGAGACGCTCGCCGATGTCGAGGCCGATTGCCGCCAGGTGGCTTCTGAACTTGGCCACGATATTCGTTTTTATCAGAGCAATCGTGAATACGAAATCATCGACTGGATCCATGAGGCCCGCGAAGACGCGGCCGGTATCGTCATCAATCCCGCCGCCTTCACCCACACCTCCGTTGCCGTTCTCGATGCGCTGAACACCTTCGAACAGCCGGTGATCGAGGTGCATATTTCCAACGTCCACAAGCGCGAGGCGTTCCGCCATCATTCCTTCGTCTCGCACCGCGCCGATGGCGTGATCGCCGGTCTTGGAACCGAAGGCTATCAGCTGGCAATCCGCCGGGTGGCAAGCCTGATCGCGTCTGCCAAGAAGACGTGATGGGAAGGGTCTCGGTATGGACCGGAAAGTAAGACTTGCGGTGCTCGGCGCCGGCCTGATCGGCAAGCGACATATCCAGCACGTACTTGCCGCGCAGCGGGCGGAGCTTCTGGCCGTCGTCGATCCGATGCCGCTCGGGCAGCAGATCGCGCAGGAAACCGGTACGAAATGGTTTCCGAGCTTTGCTGCAATGATCGAGACGGATCGTCCCGACGGCGTCATCGTCGCGACGCCCAACCAGGCCCATGTTGCCAATGGTTTAGAAGCCATTGCCGCCGGGGTGCCGGCGCTGATCGAAAAGCCGATTGCCGACGATATCGCGGCCGGTGAAAAGCTGATCGGCGCGGCGGAAGCCGCCGGCGTTCCGCTTCTGGTCGGCCACCATCGTCGCCACAATCCGATGATCCAGAAGGCGAAAGAGATCATCGACAGCGGCGAGCTTGGCCGCATCCTCGTGGCCAATGCGATGTTCTGGCTGTTCAAGCCGGACGACTATTTCGACATAGACTGGCGGCGTCGGGCCGGAGCCGGCCCGGTCTTCCTCAACTTGATCCACGACGTCGATAACCTGCGCTACCTGTTCGGCGACATCGTTGCCGTCCAGGGGCGCGAATCTAACGCGATCCGCGGCAATGTTGTCGAGGAGACCTCGGTGATCCTGATGGAGTTTTCGAGTGGTCTACTCGCCACCGCTTCCGTCTCGGACGCGGTCGTCGCACCCTGGAGCTGGGAGATGACGACGGGCGAAAACCCCGTCTATCCGAAAACGGAAGAGGCGTGCTACGTGATCGGCGGGACGCACGGATCTCTGACGGTCCCGGCGCTCGACGTGTGGAAGAATGGCATCAATCGCAGTTGGTGGGAGCCCTTCGAAAAGCGCCGCGTCGCCGTTCAGGACGAAGACCCGCTGGCACTGCAGATCCGGCAGTTCTGCAAGGTGATCTGTGGTGACGAAGCACCGTTGGTCAGCGGGCGCGAAGGCCTGAACACGCTGAAGGTCATTATGGCCGTTAAACAATCGGCAGCAAGCGGCGAACGCATCGTTCTAGGATAGAAACGAAATCAGACTCATGGTCTCCACACTTCATTACCAGGTTCATTCTAACTAGGACCCTCGAATCTCGCTGAGAAATGACAGCAAGTGCTTCGCAACGAGCTGCGGCGCTTCCCAATGTGGGTTATGTCCGTGACCTTCAGGGGCGATAGATCGCGCGGACTTGAAGGCTCTTGAGAGTGCCTGGCGATGGGACAATCCAAAGAGTGGATCAGAAGAGCCGCCGATGCAGAGCACCGGCGCGGTAATCTGGACGGCGTTCTGCGTGAGGTCGGTACTGGCGAAACCTTCGAGGATGCCGTGCCAGATAGCCGCCGGCATAGCGGCCGCGTCGACCTTCAACTTCATCAAGAAATCAGGATCGACGGGAACGGCGCAAGCATACCATTCGCGAAGAAAGCCGACTGACGGATCGATCGGGTCTCGAAGTGACCGTATCGCCCGCTCGTCAGCAGTGCATTCCTTCATCACGAGATCCTCGATCTCTCCGCCTGGGCTAAGGTCGACTTTCTCGCCGCCAACGGCGATCCCGCGCTCTCGACGCTGGTGGGCGTGGATGGCAGGCGCATATTCCCGCACCCGTGGCACCCTGCCCGACCGCTACACCGGGTTCGACGACTATATGCCGAACTATCCGTCGCAGGTGCGCGGCCATCCTATGCTTCGCTCACCGATATTCCGCATGGGGGTCTGGGTCGCCAATGGCAACCTCGCCATACGCCATCTCGGCATTCCCACGGTCACGGTGCCGATGGGCACCATGGCGGCCACCGGCATGCCGGTCGGGCTGACCTTGCAGGCCGGGCCCATAACGACATGGCGCTACTCCGCCTGGCCTCGGCCTTCGAGGCGACGGGCAACCGCCGCAGCTCGCCGCCGAGGACGCCAGCGCTCTGACGTGATCAAACGCGCGGAAGTGGCAAGCGATCCAGGATCGCCCCCACTGCCTGATCTAAACGCCCAACCGGTCGCCAAAAGCGGCGAAGGAAAAGTCGGGCTGGGCAAACCTGTTCACCGCGGCGAGCCAGCTGCGCTCCAGTGCCTGGATGTCGGGAGAATGCTCGTCTCCTCTGGAGCACCGTCACCTTACGTTAAAGAGCTCACTGAGCCAGGCCATTTGCTCACGTTCTTGGTATGCCTGACCGCCCTCATGGTTGTTGAAGTCGTATTCGACCATCCGCTTTTCGCCAGCATAGGCGTTAAAGGCCGCATAGACCGTCGAGGGCGGGCAGACTTCGTCCATCGTTGCGACGGAGAAGAGTGCCGGCGCACGGGATTGCCGGGCGAAATTCACGCAGTCGAAATAGGCGAGTGTTTCGAAAACCTGTGCCTTCTTGTCGCGATGCTGCGCCAGGAACTGAACGATCTCGGTATAAGGTTCGCGAAATGCCACCTGAACCGCGCGTGGAAAGTCGCAAAGGAACGGCACATCCGGCATGACTGCCTTGATGCGCGGATCGAGACCGCCCGCCGCAATCGACATGCCGCCACCTTGGCTGTCGCCGCAGACTGCGATGCGGTCGCAATCGATGAACGGCAGCTCGACCATGGCATCGATGGCGCGCACGCAATCAGTCAAAAGCCGGCGGTAGTAATAGTCGTTCTGGTCAAGCACGCCGCGCGTCATGAAACCGGGGAAGGATGCCGTTGAGCCGACCGGATCGGCGGTATCTCCCACACTCCAGGCGCTGCCCTGCCCGCGCGTGTCCATGCGGAAATAGGCATAGCCGGAAGCTGCCCAGTGCAACTGCTCGTGTGGGAGGCCCCGACCGCCGCCATACCCGATATACTGGAGCACCAGCGGAAGCCGCCCTTCCCGTTGTGTCGGCAGGATCAGCCATCCCTTGATCGGATGGCCGCCGAAACCCGGAAAGGTGACATCATAGGTTTCGACCGCCTTTAGCGACGTCTCGGCTTTGATGATATTGACTGTACCACCAGCCTTCCGGGCCTCAGCAATGGTCTCAGTCCAGAATTCAGGAAAGTCGTCAGGCATGACAACCTTGCTTGTATAGGCTCCGAGTTCGGGATGGACGAGATCGGCAATCGGCATATTCGACTCCGTAAGAAGAATTGAGGTGACCGGTGACCCGCATCACCGGAGCAGCGCTTGCCTAGACTAGACAGGCGTCGAGCGAAACCCGCGAGGCACGTCCGAAAGAGCCGTCTCCAAGGCCTCCAGGCACCTTGCTGCATCGGCCTCGCTGAACACAAGAGGCGGCCTGATCTTGATGATGTTTCCGAAAGGACCGGTGGAAGAGACGAGGACACCGAGCGCCTTCATCCGCTCGCGGACCCAGCGGGCGGCAAGCTTCGCAGGCGATTTCGTGGCGCGATCGGTGACGAGTTCGACGCCAAGGAAAAGACCGCGTCCCTGGATATGGCCGATGAGCTCGTGCCTCTTCAAAAGGTCATGGAGCCCAGCCTTGAGTACGCCCCCGCTCTTTCGCGCATTGGCTTGAAGATCTTCTCCCCAGAGGACATCGAGACACGCATTGCCGACAACGGCCGACACGGTATTACCGCCGAAAGTGTTGAAATAGCCACCCTTCCTTTGCAGGGTCGCGGCAATCTCGCGCCTCGTCACGAGTGCCGCCAGCGGATGGCCGTTGCCCATCGGCTTCCCATGGTGACGATATCCGGCTCGACGTTGAAGGCCTGGAACCCCCACATATGCGTGCCCGAACGCGCGAAGCCCATCTGGACCTCGTCGGCAACCGTCACCGCGCCGTGGCGTCTGACAGCACTATAAGCGCGAGAGAGATAGTCGTCCGGCGGGACAAGGGCGCCGTTCGCGTCGAAGATCGAGTCGATGAGCATTCCGGCAAATCCCTTCGCGTTTTCTGTCAGGCGTTGCGCGGCGTCATCGACATGGTTGGCATATTTCGATCCGGCATCGTTGTCACCCTGCCGGTAGAGGCCGCGGTAGAGGTTCGGCGGCGGCACCGTTTCCACCCAGGCGGGCCTGTCCTTGGCGTCGTAATCGATGAGTGAGAGTGGCGCGCAAATCGAGGTATTGCCGTGGTAGCTGTTCTCGGTGACGACGATGCCTTCCTTGCTCGTCACGGCGCGCGCCATGCGCACGGCAAGATCATTGGCCTCCGAGCCCGTGCAGACGAAGATCCAGGTATCGAGATGCGACGGCAGCGTCGCCGACAGCCGTTCACCGAGCCTCACGATTTCCGGGTGAAGGTAGCGCGAGTTCGTATTCAGCGTGCTTGCCTGCCGGGTCAGGGCGTCCACGACGTAAGGGTGGCAGTGTCCGAGATTGGCGACATTGTTATAGCAGTCGAGATATTCGGTGCCTGCGGCATCGTAGACCTTGGAGCCTCGGCCGCGCACGAGTTCGAGCGGTTCGTTGTAGAATGTGTAGGCCTTGCCGAGTACGGCTTCGCGCTGCTGGAGCAGCGAGGGTGTCGGCGCGGCCGGGGCATCTGCGACAGCCGTGCTGGTGGGTACCACCGACGGCAGGATGCCAGCAACGAAGGTGGCATCCGTCACCTCAGCGATGCGCTCGATCGCATCCATGTAGAGCGTCTGGAGAGTGTCGAGTGGCGTGCCCAGCCCGTTTATCGTGGACTGATAGGAGACGATCCCGACCTGCAGCAGCAGTCGGGCGAGAACGAGGTTGCGGAGAACCGCCAGATCATCGGCTTCGAGCGGCATGAAACGCTGGTAACCCCGGGCGAGACAGGATGCCGCGAAGATGGGATCCGGTGTCCAGTGGATAAGCGAGGCGATCGCGACCGCGAGATCCTGTGCGACGGGTCCGTAGACCATGTCGCCAAAGTCGATGACGCCCTTGATGAAGAAGACAGGATCGACGTCCGCCAGCAGGTTTGATTCGTGGAAGTCGTTGTAGATGACCTGCGCGCGAAGCTTCGGCAGGACCTGCGCTATGGCAGTGGAAAATTCCGGCAACAGGGCAAGCGCTACCGGCCTGATCCGTTCGGGCATATGGAGATGAAGGCGTTCGACGAGCTGGGAGGCGTTCTTCAGGTCCCAGGGCATGCGCGTCGGTGCCCCACGACCGTGGAAGCCCTGCAGCGCGCGCGCCGGTCGGCCGCTCATCGTGCCCAGCATTATCAGCTCTGGCGCGCTCAAAGAGCCCCCCGATGCCTTCATCTGGTCGAGCAGGGTCTGCCCGGGCAGGAAGGTCAGAACCCTGAGGACATGGGTCCGGCCGGCCTCGTCAGCCACATCGGCCATCAGCGCGCCGGCGAGCGTGCGCCGGATCCGCGGCACGGGGGCACCCGGGTCGACCGCTGCGACATGCTCGAGGGCGTCGATTTGGAACTGGAGGCTCTCTGCCGGCTCCTCGATCGAGGCCACCTTGACCACGAATTGCGCGCCGTCAGCTGTGACGAGACGGAAATTCTGCTCACGCTCCCCGCCGAGCCGCCGCCAGCTGCCGGTAAGGCCGTAGACAGTCGCAACACGGCTTTCGACGAGCGGCTTGGGAAGGTCCGGCGCGGCGATGCTGGCCAGCAGCGTTTCGACCGGGTCTCGCGTGGAATTTAGCTGAGATTGGATGGCCACCGAACTACCTCACTATTTGAACGAAATGGGCCCGCGCAGGCGGGTTTGCGTTGAAACGGCCGGCGGAGGCCAGGGCTCCGGATTGAACGGTCTGCCGCAGGGCTTCGCCCATGAGAGCGCCATCCCGCACAGGACGAAAACAAAGGTTGATGTCGGTCGTCCGCAAGCCTCTCGCTCCTTTTCGGCCACCATCGGCCTCAGTCTCCCGCCAATCGCTGATCGGATCGGCGCGTGGCAACCGCCACTACCAGGAGGCCGAACGCGACGATGCCGAGGATCATGGTCGAGACCGCGTTGATCTCGGGCGTCACCCCGAACTTGATCTGCGAATAGATCTTCATCGGCAGCGTCGATGCGCCCGGTCCGGTCGTGAAGCTCGAAATGACGAGATCGTCCAGAGACAGCGTGAAGGACAGCAGCCAGGCGGAGATCAGGGCAGGCAGGATGTTCGGGAGGGCCACCTTGACGAAGGCGGTGGCTGGCGGGCAGCCGAGGTCGCGGGCGGCTTCCTCAAGCGACGGATCGAGCTCCGTCAGCCGCGATTGCAGGACGACCGCGGCAAAGCACATGGTGAAGGTGGCGTGGGCCAACGTGATCGTCAACGGGCCGCGATCGATGCCGAGTGTGACGAACATCAGAAGCATGGAGACCCCGAGCACCACTTCCGGCATGACCATGGGCGCTGCTAGAAGGCCAAGGAACAGCCGGCGGCCGCGAAAGCGACGCATCCGCACCGTCACGAGCGCGGCCAAGAGCCCGAGCAGGGTAGCGACCGTCGCGGAGATGGCAGCCACGGTGAAGCTCACCCGCGCACCGTCGAGCAGGGCCGCATTCGACAGCGCGGAGGCGTACCACTGGGCCGAAAAGCCGCCCCACACGGTCACCAACCTCGACTTGTTGAAGCTGAAGACGATCAGGATGACGATCGGTAAGTAGAGGAATGCTCGACGCCTTCGGTCAGTGCCGACCCGGTGAAGCGCACGAACCGGATAGGTGGGTAATCGATCTTCGGCCGCCAGGCGGCACGGTCGATCGCCATCCATACAGCCGACGGCATCTGCAGCGTTAGTTCGTGGTATTGGAGAGCTGAGGTTAGGCAGACCACCCCCTTTGGAACTAGGATCGCCGCCTCAGCCAGAGTATGGGCAGCTTCGACTTGGGAACTGGGGAGTTGATATAGGCCACGTGCCGGGCGGACGACCGCCTCCTCCCGGACAAGACGGGCAAGCGTCTCCGGGCCAATGCCTTCGGCGACGAAGTCCTTCAGCCGGAGCATTCCTCGACTCTTAAGGAGGTCGAGCGCACGAATCCGCTGGGTGCCCGGGGATGACATATCCGGTGATATTTCCTTTGCTCTTGCAAGTTATAGCAGAGGTTTTATCACGCGACGGCGTGCTGGAAAGCGTAATCATCGTCGCCACGCCCGCAAGTTTCGCCATCTGAAGCCTAGAGCGCGGGCGATCCGCCTGTTAGCTCAAAGAATTTGGATAAAAAGCGCTCAGAGCTTGCTGAGGGCGACAGAAACTTAACTTCAATATCTGCAGGTATTGTTCTCGATGGCCATGCCCAATAGTCCGAACCTTCAGGCATCACCTGCGCTTGCTCCGCAGCCAGAACTCGAAGGTCTGCTCGCTTAATCTCAGCCCTGGCGTTTAAGTCGAGGTGAAAGCGCTTGGCCGGCGAAGGCGCATCAATCGACACGACGACTGCAAACGGCCGACTTGTATTCGGGATATTCGCTGCTTTGCCCGAGTTCGAGCGGGCGCTGATCGTGGAGCGGACGAAAGCCGGACTGGAAGCGGCTCGTGCCCGTGGTCGCAATGGCGGGCGCCCTTTTAAAAATGACGCCGGCGAAACTGCGCCTCGCCCGCGCTGCCATGGGCCAGCAGGAGACGAAGGTCGCCGATCTTTGCGCCGAGCTCGGCGTCACTAGACAGACGCTGTATCGATTTGTTGGCCCTAAAGGCGAATTGCGAGCCGATGGTGAAAAATTGCGCGCCCGTCACAAGCGCGGAATCTGAATCATGCGGGCAGAGAGCTTCGCGCCTTCTCCGGCCGCTCTGTACCCGTTCCAGAAATCGGGTTCAGTGGCTTTTGATGGAGTACCAGACCAAGGCTCGATACTGTGCACCGTCCGCAGCACAGCCCCGATCGTTACGCGGAGCTGTTTGGACGACGTTACCAATCTCCCCGGACGGTATGACGGTGAGAGCGGATGCATAGGCGGCGCGTTCGCCAGTATTTGCGAAGCCGATGTGACTATCGACGAGGTTGTGCCCGTCAGTCATCTGACGCAAATGCAACGTCAGGCCTTCTGCTGCTCTGTGGGCGCAACAATGACTGCTCGAAGTAGCAAGCGGCTATGGGGGATGCGGGGAACCGGATCGTCAGCTATGCCGCTTTGGTCCGCACAGTGCGTCTAAGCTCATCCATCTGAGCGGCGTCACTGTCGAGGCGGAACTGATTGACGAGATCACGCAGTCTGCTTGCCTCTGCCGATAATGAAGTGGCCGCTGCGGTGGATTGCTCGACCATCGCCGCATTCTGCTGAGTGGATTGGTCCATCTGATTGACGGCTGTGTTGATTTCGGCAAGGCCGGTCGACTGCTCGCGCGCAGACGTCGCAATCGCCTCCATCAACTGATGGATCTGAGACACATGGTCGCCGATCGACTTCAGCGACTGGCCGGTCTCAAGAACCAGTCTGACGCCGGTTCCGACTTCGTTAGAGGACTTCACAATGAGCCCCTTGATCTCCTTTGCGGCCGTCGCCGCGCGCTGTGCGAGCTCGCGAACCTCCTGAGCGACAACCGCAAAGCCTTTGCCGGCTTCTCCGGCTCGCGCTGCCTCGACGCCCGCATTCAGTGCCAGGAGGTTAGTCTGGAAAGCAATTTCGTCGATGACACCAATGATGTTGGAGATCTGCTGAGAGCTTTCCTCGATGCGCCTCATCGCCTGTTCGGCCTGGGACACGACCGAAGCGGAACGTTCTGCACTGACATTGGCCTCGTGCGCGACATTGCGAGCCTCCGCAGTCCGCTTGGAGGCTGTCGCAACATTGGTGGTAATTTCATCGAGCGCTGCCGCCGTCTCCTCCAGAGAGGCCGCCTGCTGCTCGGTACGCCTGGAAAGATCCTGCGCGCCAGAAGCAATCTCGCGCGTTCCGTTGTCGATGCTGTGCACCGTCTGCAGCACAGCGCCGATCGTTGTACCAAGCTGTTGGAGCGAAGCATTGAAATCCCCGCGCAACCGCTCGTAATCGGCAGCAAACGGTTCGGCTAGCCGGAAAGAAACGTCACCGCCAGCCAGGCGTCTCAATCCTTCGCCCAGCGTTGTTGTCGCAAACCGCAATTGCTGCGATTCCATCTCAACACGCTCCTGTGCTGCGACACGGGCCGCTTCAGACTGGCTGCGCGACACCGATGCTTCCTGCTCCAATCGAAGAACACTGATGGCGTTCTGTCGGAACACTTCCACTGCCCCTGCCATCGCCCCAATCTCGTCGGCGCGGCCGGCATAGGGGATCTCGCTTTGCAGATCGCCATCGGACAAGATCTTCATGGCGGTGGCAATCCGGCGGATCGGATTGGCGATGCCGTAGACGGCAAACATAGTTCCGGCGAAGGCGATAAGAATCGCGAGAGCGGCAATCGCTGCCGTGATCGTGAAGGCATAGCCAGCCGTGGCGCCAGTTGTGGTCACATATGTTTCCGTCTGCCCGAGAATGAAGGCCACAAGATCTGCAGTGTCCTGGCTCACGAGATCAGATTGTGGCTCCATCTTCTGCCGAAAGAGACTGGCCGCCTCGGCGCTCTTCCCGCCGTCCTGCAGCCGGACCATTTGCGAAGCCAGCTCGCCATATGTTTTGAGCTCCGACTGAACCCGATTGATCAGCTCGCGGCCTTTTACCGTGCGGGCGCCTTTCACATAGTCATCGATCGATTGCTCGACCGCAGCCTTCGTTTCGTCGACCAGCTTGGCTACCGCGGCTCGCTTTTCTGGTGACGCCTCCAACAGGTAACGAGCGTAAGCGAGTTTCAAATCAGAGAAGTTTCCCTTGATATCTTTGGCAACGACCAGGCGCTTCATCCAAAAGCCACCAATCTGCTGAGTATTGTCGTTCAGCGTCGAAATCGTGCTGAGAGAATTGTAGGACACGATGACGAGGAAGGCACAGATGACAGACAAAACGGCAATCAGGGTCTGTTTAACCGTCAGACGTTTCATACAATTCTCCAGTTCCTTTGGGGGCGCCTGCGCGGCTCAGAACTGCAAGAATTCGGGTAATGTGCTAATTTCGATTTAACTTTAGCTGGTCCGGCCGTCGCTAATTGGAATATTTATGTCGCGTACAAACTAGACATAGCAAAGCTCCACTCCATGCCATCAAGAGTTTGTATCCAGGTGTGCGAAGTGCGCTTTGCCGAGGAAATCCAGGCGCGTCAAAATCAGATCGAGTTTGAGACACCTGAGGCTTCCAGTGCTTCGACAAAGGCGCCGCCGGCGAGCGTCCAAACCGCTCCAGTCACTCAGGGCGCAAACACTTCGCGCCGACTCGCTCCGCTGCAAGCCCGCAACGGCCTGCTGTTATAGGACCATCCGTAAACTTGTTAGCATTGTTGCGTTGACCATTCGGTAGTGAGAAGAAACAATGGCCATCCCGCTTCGCCAACAATCGTCAGGCGGTGCTTTACGTTGTAGGCAGTCGCGGTGAACCTGATCTGCATTGCTGCCTTGGGAACGCCGCCGTCGGGTCCGGTCATCCCAAAGCCGTGTGTGCCAAAGACTTTTCGCCGCGCCAACGGATCAGGCGAAGGTCAGAGAAGACCGTTCCTGGCGAGAGTTTCTCCCACGACCACATGCACGGGCGTGCTGGGGCGACCTAGCAGTTTCTCCAAGTCTTGGCTCTCCGTGTACCAGTCCCGTGCCTGATGGAGAAGCTGGTATCAGCCACGATCGCCGCAAGACCATCGGGAAGCCCGGCCGCCTTCAACGCCTGACCGCTCCCGCCAAACGCTGGGCGAGTAGCGATGACCACCCTACGCCAAATAACGATCGGTCGCCTCGCCGATCCAGACGACACATGGGCTGGAGAGCGCTGGTGAGCTATCGGCTATTTTCAAAATGATTTTCATCATCCCACGTCCAACTCAGCTGCACACTTCGTCGAATCATACTTCTCGAACACCCAAGGCACACAGGACAAATTTGATCTGGCTTTTCAGCGCCATATCGACACTATTCTGGTCTTTCAGACGTTGTTCGGCCAGAAGAGGATGCAGAAACGAACTCATCGCGTCGACAACAGCTTGTGCAGTTTTCACCGGCCCGTCGATGCTCATTTGAGATGAGGCATTCATCTCAAGAATGACTTTTGCAAGAATGTCGGTCACTCGTTGAAGATGGCGGCGCTTCACTGTCCAGTTCTCCAAATAGGCAGCAACGCAAAGAGCGTGGATATTCGGTGCGTGGAGCAGGTCTTCGCGAACCCGGAGGTGAAGGACTTCAAGCATCGTCAGGAGCCTTGCCGGCGCAGAACCTCGCCCCTTGGCGATACGGGTGATTGCCGACAGCGTTTCTTTGGCAAGTCTGGCATAAACGCAATGGTCAATCGCCGCTCGGGTCGGGAAAGCGCGATAAATGTCCGCCCGGCTCATGCCCAGGCTATCCGCAATATCGGCAACGTTGGTTTTCTTGCGTCCAATACGGCGGATATGTGCCTCGGCGTGATCAAGAATGAGGTTCCTGATTTCAGCATCTTCGCCTCGACGTGACCTCGCGCCGTAATCGCCTGGCATCGCCAAGGTGTCAGAGACCGCCAAGTTTTCCCCTTTGCCTATCTTCGCTGCTTTTCAGAATCGAAAAGCTGTTCTTTAAGGCCTCGGGCTGAAGCTTGTCCCAGAGCGACGATGACCCGTTTAGACGGGCAAGCTCTTCATGTCGCCTCATCCACTGCTCCGCCGACTTTAACCTGTTGGGATGGATGGCATCGAGAAGCTGGTAGTCGCGCTTGATGACGTCGTGTTTCCACATGTTCCAGAAGCCCGTGAAATTCGCTCTGAAACTCATCGTGCTCCTGTCGGCGGGGTCCGCGTTGTAGCCAGCCGGCCGATCTGCCGCGTTCTTAAGAGGCCCGCCAAAATATTGATGAATGTCGGTATCGATGTAGCGCGCCGGGTGTCCCGTCACACGCTCGAATGCCGCGGCGAGTTCGTCGTAACGCACATGCTCGATGGCGACTTCAAGGTCCATGCCCACAGACCGCGCCGGGTTGTCGAAAAGCCAACGGACGTAATATGCACAATCTTCCAGGGAGACATGGACCACGGCTCCCTGGCCAAGCGGCACCCTCCAGGTAACCACGCCATCCTCAATTCTGGGCGTCATTGGTGTAAAGGGCGAGAACGCCATCTCGATATAGGGCCCCGTCGTAAAAATTGCGGCGCCCATTCTGTCGGCATTGGACTTGTTTTGCGACAGGATCCACTCTGCAACGCGGCCCTTGCCATCATAGTGACCGGTTCGGAAACGCGAATCATATCCTGACTTTTTCAGCACATAGTCGAGGTTGCCGAAAACGAAGAACCTGATCCCCTCCTCCATCGCGATTTCATAGATCCGCATCGCAAGAAAAGTCTCTGTTTTTTCGCCGGTGTTGAACCCGTCAATATTGACGAAGGCCCCATCGCAAGCCCGCAATCCCTCCCGAACGATGTCTTCGTCTGCAAACGAACCCTCCAGAATAGAAACATTTTCCAGCTCCTTGAGCTGTCGCGCACGATCGGACGTACCGTCTCGGGTGAGCGCAAGAACAGCGTACTTGCCGTCCCCGACCAGCCCTCTGACAACCGACATTCCTTGTGCTCCGGTGGCCCCGATTACAAAAATTCTGCTGGTTTCAAATGACATCTAGATCTCACTCAAGGTTCGAAATGCCACGGCAACGTGGCGATCTTTGCTTGCATTTTTGGTACGTCATGCTGTTCGGATGACGGTTGCAGACGGTGTCAGCGCCCGTCGAAATGCGGGGCGAGCCTCGCCGCGCTCAACGTAACTTTGGAGATTTGGAATGTTCTCCAGAATATCTGCCCCATGCAACGCTCGCAGGACTGTCACCATCAACAGATCCGCCGCACTGAATTCTCCATCCAGCCACTCGGCTTCACCAAGCTTTGTCGAGAGTTGAGCAAGCCGAAGAGACAGATAGTCGGCGTCCCCTGAAGCGATGCAGGGCTCGATTGTGTTCAGCGCCGCAAACATCCACATAACCGCCCGCGACCTGGCGTTTGGGTCGAGCGGCAACAGACCAGGATAGGCATGCGCGATGTGATGGACGATCGCACCGGACTCGAAAAGCACCAGACCCCCGTCCTCATAGGTTGGCATCTGTCCGAAGGGATGAAGCGCGCGGTATTCGGGACGGCGCATTTCGGAGAAGGCCAGCAATCGCAGCTGATAAGGCTGACCGACTTCCTCAAGCGCCCATCGCACGCGCATATCCCGATGAAAACCCCGGCCGCCGTCGGGAGGATTTTTGAAAATTGATACGATCGGGAACATGTCGCTCCTGTTCTTCAGTTAGAGTGGCTCGTTGACAACTGGATCCCGGTGCTGCCAGGCTGGAGGCGGGACGTTGTCCCTTTTCAAATATCTGGCAGACCTCAATTCCTTTGAAAAAGTCCGGACTGGATGGTCCACCATTCGACTGCTCCGAAGCGCCAGCGACGCTTCGGAGAATGTCATCGCATCACTCCGCCGCGAGATGCATCTTTGGTTCCGACTGGGTCACGCCCGACTGGGACGCCCCATGGTCGTGGTGCATCTCCTTGTCCTCCGTCGGCTTGATCCGGAACCAGGCCGCGTACAATGCAGGAAGGAACAGCAGGATCATCACCGTACCGACAGCCGTGCCACCGATCAGCGTATAGGCCATCGACCCCCAGAAGACCGAATGGGTCAACGGAATGAAGGCAAGAACTGCTGCCAGCGCCGTGAGGATAACCGGTCGTGTTCGTTGCACGGTCGCTTCGATGACAGCGTGATAATCATCAAGGCCGGCTCTTTGGTTCTCCTTGATCTGCTCGGTCAGAATGAGAGTGTTCCGCATCAGGATCCCGGCAAGACCGATCAGTCCCAGAATGGCGTTGAAGCCGAATGGCTGGTTAAAGAGGAGCAATGTCGGCACCACACCGGCGAGGCCGAGTGGCGCCGTCAGCATGACCATCATCATGGTCGATAGGCTGCGAACCTGAAGGACGATGACGATCAGCATTGCGGCAATCATCATCGGAAAGATTTTGACGAGAGCGACGTTTGCCTTGAGCGACTCCTCGATATTGCCACCCATTTCGATCCGGTAGCCGACGGGAAGCGAGGCGATCAATGGCTGCAGCGCCTTCATCACAGCTTGCGAGACTTCAGGCGGCTGCGTCGCCTCGTTGATATCCGAGCGAATGGTGACGACCGGCGTACGGTCACGTCGCTTCATGATCGGCTCCTCGAAGCTGACTTCGGAATGACCGATCTGATCAAGCGGGATTGCCCTTCCGTCCTTACTGATCAGCGAGAAGTCCGCCAGTCTTGAAGGATCCAGACGGTTTTCTCCCCCGCTGCGCGCAACGACCGGGACATTGCGGATGTTTTCGCGAACCTGGGTGATAGGAACGCCGGTCAACAGAAGCTGCAACTGTTGAGCTGCTTGTGCAGGCGAAAGGCCGATGAGCTTGAGCCTCTCCTGGTCCGGGATGAAGCGAACCACGGGTGTTCGATTGCCCCAGTCGCGGTTGGCCTGGCGAACATCCGGCACGGTTTTCATGATCGCGAGGGCTTCTTCCGAGATTTGATAGAGCTTCTGAGGATCGGGCCCCATGATCCGAAACTCCACAGGGAACGGCGTATAGGGTCCAAACACAAGTTGGGTGACGCGCACGGAGGCTTCCGGAGCGAGGCCTTCAGCAATGGCGGCGCGCAGGCGATGCTTGAGCGCTTCACGAGCCTCGGCATCGGCGGTGAGCGTCACGATCTTGGCAAAAGATGGATCCGGCAGTTCAGGCGCCATTGCAAAGAAGAAGCGCGGTGCGCCCTGACCAATATAGCTGGTGACGATTTCCGATTCCGGCTGCGCCTGCAGCCACTTTTCGACCTTCGCGACTGTCGCCGTCGTCGTTTCGATGCTGGTTCCTTCCGGCAGTCGCACCTCCACCAGAACTTCGGGGCGGTCCGATGTCGGGAAGAACTGCTGCTTCACCCCGCCCATTCCCACGACGGAAACACCCATGGCGATGACGACCACGGCGCAGGTCATGAACTTGTGACGCACGGCGAACTTGATGACACTGCGCAGGCGCTGATAGTTCGGCGTGCCATAAATTGCCTCGTGACCGCCGCCGACCGGTTTGATGTCTGGAAGCATTTTCACGCCGAGGTAGGGCGTGAACACCACCGCGATGATCCAGGAGACGATCAAAGCGAAGCCCACGACCCAGAAGATGTTGCCGGCATACTCACCGGCCGTAGATCTGGCAAATCCGACCGGCATCAGGCCGATGATCGTAACGAGCGTGCCGGACAGCATCGGCGCGGCCGTATGACTCCAGGCATAGGCCGCCGCCCTGATACGATCCATTCCCTCTTCCATCTTCACCACCATCACTTCGATGGCAATGATGGCATCATCGACAAGCAAACCAAGGGCCAGGATCAGGGCGCCAAGCGTGATGCGGTCGAAAAACCGGCCGGTTTCCAGCATGATCAAAAAGACGACGGCAAGTGTCAGCGGCACGGCTAAGGCGACAACAATGCCGACGCGCCAGCCGAGGCTGACAAGGCTCACGAACAAGACAACGCCGAGCGCCATGGCGAATTTCAGCATGAACTCGCCGACGGCTTCCTGGATGTTGACAGCCTGGTCGCTAACTTTCGCCAGCGTGATGCCGAGAGGCAGCGACTGGGCGATCGCCGCGGATCTTTGCTCGAGCGCCTTGCCAAGCTCGAGGCCGTTCCAGCCCGACTGCATCACGGCGGCAAGCATGATCGCAGGCTCGCCCTCGTGACGGATGATGTAGGTTGCTGGATCTTCGTAGCCGCGGCGAATGTCTGCGAAATCGGAGAGCTTCAGCGTACGGCCACCGGCCACGATCGGAGTGTCAGCGATTGCCTGGATGTTGTTGTAGGCGCCGTCGAAGCGGATAAAGACCTGGGGGCCGCGTGTATCTATTGAGCCGGCAGGTGTGACGTTGTTCTGATTCTGAAGGGCAGACGCAATGTCCTGCGCTGAGATACCAAGCGTGGCGAGCTTGGCGAAGGAGAATTCGACGAAAATCTGCTCGGGCCGTTCGCCAAGGATATTGATCTTCTTGACGCCCGGCACATGCAGAAGATCCTGCCGGATGGTTTCCGCCTGACGGACAAGATCACGCATGGGCATGCCCTTGGCCTTCAGCGCATAGAGGGCAAAGCTTACGTCCGAATACTCATCGTTGACGAAGGGTCCGAAGACACCGGGCGGCAGGTTTCTCGCCTCGTCACCAAGTTTCTTGCGTGCCTGGTAGAACTCCTCCTCGACCGCGCTGGCCGGTGTGCTGTCCTTGAGCGTTACCGTCAAAAATGCGTAGCCGGGGCGGGTCGTCGTCTCAACCCGGTCATACCAGGTGAGCTCCTGAATGCGCTTTTCAAGCGGTTCGGCGACAAGATCTTGCATTTCGCGAGCAGTTGCGCCCGGCCATACAGCCGTGACGGTCATCGTCTTGATGGTGAACGAGGGGTCCTCCGCGCGTCCGAGGCTAAGGAAAGCGTAGACGCCCGCAGCGGCCAGAAGAATGATGAAGAAGAGCGTGACCGCCCGCTCGCGGACGGCGAGCGCGGAAAGATTGAAGTTCATTACTTTGCCACCTCTGCTTTTTCGACACTGGTGCGAACACTTGCACCATCGGTGAGAAGATGAGCGCCAAGCGCAACAACGTCCTCGCCTGCCTTCAGGCTTGAAACGATTGCGTCTTCTTCGCCGAGCTGTTCGACTTTCACTTCCCGGAAGTGAACGCTCGACGATTTCTCGTCGACGACCCAGACGCCCGTGCGCGTGCCATCGTCCATGAGAGCGCCCACCGGCACTTCAGAATGGGATTGGGCGTCCTTGTTCGGGATTTTTATCGTCACGGTCGCGCCCAACGGCGCGGCCGCAGCCGTTCCCTCCAATACCCAGCGAGTTTCATATGTCCGCGTTTGAGGATCTGCTGCTGCCGAGAGCTGGCGAAGCACCGCTTTATCTTCCGCATCACGGCCGTAAATGGTGGCTTGGGCTACTGCCCCGATCTCGGGCCTGAGGTTTTCCGGCATCCACACCAGAGCTTCACGCGGTCCCGCCTTTGCGAGCCTGATGACCGTCTGGCCTGCGGCAACAACCTGGCCAGGTTCGCTCAGCGTCTCAACGATGGTGCCGTCAGCATCTGCCAAGAGGAGCGTATATGTTGCCTCGTTTTCAGCAACTCTCGCCTCTGCTTGAGCTGATGCGAGTTGTGCGGTGGCGGTGTCCAGCGCAGCTTTGGACTTTTCATACTGTTGAGTGGACGTTGCCAGGTTTTTAACCAGAGCGGCAAAGCGCTTTTCATCGGCTTGAGCCTGAATGAAGACGGCTTGAGCTGCCGCCACGGCGTTGCGTTTGGCGGTTAGAGCCAGGCGAAGATCTGTTTCATCGATCCGCATCAGTGGCTGTCCTGCGCGCACTTGGTCGCCGAGATTCACCAGTCGTTCAACAATCTTGCCGGGGACGCGGAAGCCGAGGTCGCTCTGAACGCGCGCGGCGATGGTTCCGGTGAAACTCCGGGAAACGGTATCGGGAGTCTTAGCCTTCACGACGCTCACCAGCGGAACGGCGCTTCGAGGATCAGCCGCGGCTGAAATTTTCTCTGTCGGCCAAAATAGGAAAGCGGCAACCACAACGCCGGCGCTGGCCACCAGCGCCGCTGAGGAGAGGAGAACGTTCTTTTTCATGTGCTGACCCTTCTTGGCGGTCGAGATATTCGGAATAGATTGCATTCTAACTCTAAAAGGTGTATAGATGTCAAATGAAATCTAAAAGGAGACCGAAATGAGAGTCAGTCGAGCCCAGGCCGAGGCCAACCGAGACGCCGTGATCAATGCGGCGAGCCGGCTCTTCCGCGAGCACGGATTTGACGGCATTGGCCTCAAGGATCTCATGAAGGGAGCTGGCCTTACCCAAGGCGGCTTTTACAAGCAGTTCGAATCCAAGGATGATCTTGCAGCGCTTGCGTCCAGACGCGCCATGGAGAGTGCGATCCGTAGATGGTCGTCCGTCGCAGCCTCCAGCTCCGAACCGCTTCGCGCAGTCGTCGATCTCTACCTCTCCGCCGGCCACCGCGGAGAAACCGGGGATGGATGCCCTCTTGTCGCGCTCGGCTCCGACGCTGCTCGCCAAAGTCCTGAAGTTCGAACTCCCTTTCAGGATGGCATCAAGGCTCACCTGCAAGTGTTAGAGGAATTGATGCCGGAGAAGGGCGAGCCTGACGCCGACGAAAAGGCCATGGTGGTTCTTTCGCTTATGGTCGGAGCCGTCACGCTCTCCCGGATTATGACCGATCCGGATATGTCGGACCGCCTGCTCGAAGCGGCGGCAAATCAGGTGAAGCGTCTTGCCCCGCTCGCCGGAGACTAGGACATGACCGTCCTGATCAAGCAAAACTGAAATAACTTGGAGTCGTCATGCGTCGTATCGTCGTCACAGGCATGGGAGCGCTTAGTCCGCTCGGTGCCAATGTTTCCAGTTCCTGGGCACGGCTGGTCGCCGGAAAGTCAGGAATTCGCCGCTTGCCGGATGAAGTTGTCGGTGATCTCCCCGCCAAGGTGGGCGGCGTCGTCCCTTCCGTCATCGAGGATGCGGAAGCTGGGTTCAATCCCGATCTCGTGTTGCCGCCAAAAGATCAGCGCAAGGTCGATCGGTTCATTCTCTTTGCACTTGCAGCGGCCGAAGAGGCCCTCGCGCAGGCGCGTTGGAAGCCCATTTCGGAAGAGGACCGCCTTCGAACGGCGACGATTATTGCTTCCGGGATCGGCGGCTTTCCCGCCATCACTGACGCTGTGCGGACTGTCGACCATAAGGGGCCGCGGCGCTTGTCGCCCTTCACCATTCCATCGTTTCTGGTCAATCTGGCAGCGGGTCAGGTATCGATCCGGCATGGGTTCAAAGGCCCTCTCGGAGCGCCTGTGACGGCATGTGCAGCCGGTGTTCAGGCCATCGGTGACGCCGCCAGGCTCATTCGTGCGAACGAAGCCGACATCGCCATCTGCGGTGGGACGGAAGCCTGCATGAATATCGTGAGCCTCGGAGGTTTCGCCGCCGCGCGTTCGCTGTCTGCCGGGTTCAACGACACGCCTGAACTGGCATCGCGGCCATTCGATATGCTCCGCGACGGCTTCGTCATGGGCGAAGGCGCCGGGGTTCTGGTCATTGAAGCTCTGAGCCATGCGCTTGCGCGCGGCGCCGAGCCTTTGGCCGAACTGGTCGGTTATGGGACGACGGCCGATGCCCACCACATCACCTCCGGTCCTGAGGACGGATCAGGCGCCGCAGGAGCCATGCAGATCGCAATCAAACAGGCAGGCATCTCCCCGCAAGACATCCAGCACCTGAATGCGCATGCCACCTCGACCCCGGTTGGAGATCGTGGGGAAATCGAGGCCATCAAGGCAGTGTTCGGAAAAGGATCCGGTCCGGCGGTGAGCGGCACGAAATCCGCGACCGGCCACCTTCTCGGCGCGGCCGGAGGGCTGGAGGCGATCTTTACGATCATGGCGCTCAGAGACCAGATCGCGCCGCCGACGTTGAATCTGGATGCACCTGACCCTGCCAGCGACGGCATCGATATCGTCGCAAAGGTGGCCCGGCCGCTGTTCATGGATTACGCGATCACCAATGGCTTCGGGTTCGGCGGCGTGAATGCGAGTGCGCTGTTGAAGCGCTGGCCTGGAAAAGCGGCATAGGCTTCTACAAGCAATTCGAACGAGGATAGGACGGATTATAATGATGCACCCCCTACAGAAACCGGCAGGCTGGAAGCCGAAGATTGCCGTGATCGGTGTCGGAGGCGGCGGCGGAAACGC
>Ga0123340_1000959_pt1 | contig 22425 bp, 22 predicted proteins | sample SirMexnodulemix_FD_89961 | JGI IMG/M metagenome (GOLD analysis project Ga0123340, IMG submission 89961) | Root nodule microbial communities of legume samples collected from Mexico - Siratro Mexico nodule mix | ecosystem: Host-associated > Plants > Roots > Nodule | place: Mexico: Nepantla...
ATATATATATATGTATTATTTTACATATCTATTTCATTGTTAATTATATTCGAAATTAAAAAAGATAAAAAATAAATTATTGAAATATTAAAAATAATTATGCACGTGCATTAAAAATAACATACAAATTACTCACATTTTTTAACAATACAATCTGTTATTTATTTTGTACGTAATCACCCTTTTTAATTTTGTTTTGAAATTACTCTTTCCTATTAGTTTCCATAATAAGCTTATTTGAAAAAATTGTTTTGAAAAGAGATTATTTGGGAAAAGATTTTCGGTCATGAAGTTATTATAAAAATAATAAATTTTTAACAAAAATCATCAATAGTTGTTCTAGATGCTGTGATAAATCAGATTATCCTATAATACTTAGAAATATATAAATATACTAAAAAATCAAATATTTTATATAAGATACACACACCTATGCTATATTAAAATAATATTAGAGATGCATGAGCAGTGACCGGAAACATATTTATAACTGTATTTCTGTATTTTACGATTGTTAGTGTTTAGATAATAACAGTGGGAGTAATAAAAAGGTTGTTCTGGTTGTAATCACCGAAGCAGTGTCAGGGTTCTCTCTCTGGGTTTTGGGAGAAATAGAACTGCCTTGTCGGAGGGGGAGCTTTCCCTTGGGTGGCTACCACTCTCCGCCTCCTACCTCTGCAAATCCCTTCCTCCTCCAACCTTCATTCTTCAACCTTTCATTCATTCCATTTCTTCGTTATGGTACTCTTCTCAAGCTTTTAACTTCTCTCGCTTCTCATGCCCTATTCCTGCCACCCCACCATTGAAGAACCTTCTACAAACACCCGTAAGTTCGTAAGCCCTAATCCCTTATCAAAATCTCATCTTTTTTTGTTGGGATTCATTCAATCTTTGTATTCCCCCCCTCACGCCCCTAATGCTGCTTGAACTTGGTTCCTAGGGTTTCTTTGTTTTCTCCGTTCTGTTTACTTAGTTTTGTTTTGATGAACTAAACTGTGTTACTGGGTTCTAGTTGCGTTATGAATTATGGATTTATCTGGTCATTAATTGAGATGAAAAGTTCGAAGTTTGATCAGAAGTTTCTGTGTGTTTTGTTTTTGTGGTTAGGGAAGTGTGGTCCTGATGGCCTGGGTGGAAGATAATAACGGGGATAATGGAAGGGAAAAAAAGTTGGTTGGGGAGAATGGGTTTTTGAAAGTGACTGAACGTTCGTCTGATGGTTCTGTTGGGGATGGGGGTTCGGTGAGTAAGAGATGTGAAGGGAAGGATGATGTTTCGTATGCAAACATCCTGCGTTCGAGGAACAAGTTTGAGGATGCTCTTGCTCTGTACGAGCGTGTGCTGGTGAACGACGGTGGGAATGTGGAGGCTCTTATTGGAAAAGGAATATGTTTACAGATGCAGAATTTGGGTAGGCTTGCTTTTGAGAGTTTTAATGAGGCGATCAGGTTGGATCCTCAGAATGCTTGTGCTCTCACACATTGTGGTATTTTGTACAAAGACGAAGGTCGCCTCATGGAGGCCGCTGAGGTATGTCCACACTGCCAAGTTGAATAGTTTTAGTGATTAAATGAATAGAATATTTGTATTTTCAATACTGTTTGTTGAAGACGGGAGATGATTTAGTTGCTTGCTTACTGACTTTTTCCTATTTTCATGCGAAGCTTGTGCTTAACTAACCTAATGAAGTAATGATTATATATTTATTCTTGATTACATTGCGCATGACATTACCTGCAGGGTACATGTGTCGGGCATAGTCATATACTTTTATAATTATATGAATAAGGAGTAGATCCTTTATGATGAAGAAATATCTATATATATATGTGTGTGTGTAGCATTAGGAATGTCTTTTGTTTTATTAAGAAAGTGAACATTAAGCCGAATTCAATATCATAAAATTGACTTTTAAAGTAAGGTTAACATCCACTTATAATTTAGTCTTATCTCTGTTCAATGTGGCTTTTCAACTCACACCAAGGAATGAACATATTGAGTGTGGGACTAGAGGGTAACCTCATAGCAGGTGACACTAGGCCTTACAAACTTGATTATGATAGACTTTGGATGATTTTGATACCATATGAAGAAAGTGAAATCTAAACCTAACTCAATATCACAATCGAATTGTAAGGTGAGATTTGAACTGATGTATAAACTATAATTTGGCCTTATCTCTAGTCAATGTAGGCTCTTCTATATGTTTATTCCTATATCATATGTTTGCTATTGGAGAATATCAATTTTGTTTTGTTTATTGTATTGATTCTTTTGCTCAATATAAATAAAACATCTCGTTGTATGAAAAACACACAATGTCTTTCTTTTTCCTATAGATTAATATGGTATTTAGGGTTTTACTATGCATGAATCACTATTACACCCCACTCAAACATACTATTTGTCTCCATGAGACGTGTGCATCATTTTGGGGTGAGACTTGTCCCTTTATACCCATGACACTTAGTGTTTGTATGGCATGCGTCAAGATGTCTTAACTCTTCTTGCTCTAAGACGATTGGAGAGTCCCATGTTTGCTTATCTTGGGCAGCTTCATGCTACTCTATATGATTTTTGTAAGCTCTTTCCACCATCTCAACGTGTGAAGAAGAAACTTGGGAACTACAATACATTTTTTATGACCTTGGACTTGTATGGGTTGCCACAAGAGCATGTTGCTATCTGTGTTCAAATTTGGGAATCACTAGTAAACCCTAGTATGACTTACATATCATCCTTGCTCCTTCATGTTCCTCACAAATAAATATGTAGTTTCGTTGAAGGTAGGGTTTTGTTGCACTTAAAGGAGTGTGAGCCAACCCAGGTGGCCACTTGTCCGAGCTCTGTCAGATGCAGTGTTATTAAATTGCGGGTATGGTGGTGCCTTGGCAGAAAGCGGTGGCAGCTTTACAACATGCCGCCACCACATGGTGGTGGCAATGCAGATTTTGCATGGCGGCCCTTGGCGACTGCTTTTGCATCCTGGGATGGCACGTGGATCAAAAATGGCGGAAAAGGCGGCATGAAGTGGTGGTGCAACGGGCGGAGGCGCAGTGGGCAAAGGCACAACGGGAGGAGGTGCTAGTTCTCCCATGGGAGTGGTGACAACCCTAATTTGCAACGTTAGTTTTGAGTGAATGGGCCTTACCTGACCCAATTAATTTACTCTAATTGTCACCTTTAATGTTTTCTATTGACTTGGGCTTACCTGGTTGGCCCAATTACACCTAGCTGCCAACAACTTGAATTAACATTTTAATTTTAACCTAGCCCTTAATATTGTAGGTTTAATTTTTTAATTTCTTCATCTCACTCACCGCGGTTATTGCTGCCCGTCACCCGCTTGACACTGTTGTTGCCATTATACATAATATGGAAGAGAATTATGTTGGAATTGAAGAAGAGACATAATATTATTTCATTACAATTATATTTATGTATTTTTTAAATATTTATATGTATATATTATATTTTTTTTTCACCTCAATGCTTTCGACATAACCTGTCATGGTTTTCGTTATAAAGTTATAAAGGATTTTAAGTTTTCCGATATTTTCGTCGATATCAATAACACTGGTCAAACGTGTTGCCATGCACCAACTTCTTCTTGGCTGACCTAGGGTGTGTCTCACACACTGCCTTCTCGTTGTTAGAATCCTTCTGGACTAGTACCAATCGACTCGTCATAGCCTTCTATGGGCACATTTCCGCCCTTGGTTCTTTGTTCTGGTACTAATTAGTGGGATGCCAAGAGTTCCTCACTGTATCTCTCCTTTGTCTTTCGGGCTTCATCGTCTCTCATACTCATCCCCCACTATTGTTGTTTTTACAACTGGCACTGGTTGTGGTATGTAGAAGTCTTGTTGTTTCTGACTAATGATACTCATTGTATTTTGAGAGAAATTCAAGTTGCTGGTTGCAGGTAGTTATTGGTTTGCTACCATGATGGTTGGTGTTGGATATTGGATTATTATCCGTGTGCTGGCCTGTTTATTTGGGTGTTAATTTGGACCCTTTAGGTTGCTTTAATTCTAACTATTGATTTGAATAGGCCTTCCTTTACTTAAAGTGGGTGCAAACGCCCTCAATGCTCCATTTGTAGGAGAATTGGCCTCACTCGATATAACTGTTTCTCCTTACATGGTTTTCCTAACAAGACAAAAAACATCTTTCAATCTAATAAGGTTGAACCTCAATTTACTAATGAAGAATATTAGGAATATCTCAAGTTAAAGTCTAGTAGCTAAGCACTGTCTTTTACCCATTCTATTTTGTCAAAAGCTTGAATTTCTCAAACATTGGAGTGTCAAAGTTCATGGATAATTGATTCAGGCGCTTTTGATCACATTTATGGTAATGGTTCCTTATTTTCTTCTATTTCTCATCCTAAAATTCCTCATGTTGTTACTTTATCCAATGGATCCAAAGTTACCTCTCAAGGAGTTGGTCAAATCTCCTTTCTTAGTCTTTGAACCTAAAACATATTTTTCTATTCCCAAACTGTCGTTTAACCTACTTTCCTTAAGTCAATTAACGAAATCTTTAAATTGTTCCATAACCTGATACACATTATTTTTTTTATTCAAGAGCGTGGTACAAGCCAACTTGGTGAAGGACATGAATATGGAGGACTCTATTGTCTTGGGACTAGATCGTTAGTGTCTTGTTTAGCATTCACATCTCCTAAGCTTTTGCATGATCTCTTGGTTCATTCACATTTATCAAAATTCAAGAGGATGATTCATAAACTTAGTAAACTCTAAGTCTTAGAATGTGAGTCATGGCGATTAAGAAAACATATTTGGTCTTCTTTTCAAAAATGAACTTAAAGAAGATGTAACTCTGTCTTTTCCAAAACTCAATGACATTTGGGGTCTAAGTCAAGTCATATTCTTTTGGGTTTCTTTATTGTCGCTTTTATTAATGAATATTCTTGTTGTGCTTTGGTTTACTTGAACTTTTGAATATCTTTAGGTCTTGAGTTAATTAAATTAAAAACCAATTGTCCAAGTGATCAAGATCTTTAGGAGTGATAATACCACTAATACTTGTGGTTTTTGTACACTTTTAAATTAACATGGTATTTTACATTAGTTCGTCTTATTGCTTGGTGCCAATCTAACTGTACATCACTGAGGTGATTCCATTCTTAGTGCTTGTTATCTTGTTAATAGAATGACCTCTTCTTTGGACTATAAAATTCCCTATTCCATTGTGTTTCCAAATAAACCTTTTGTTTCCATCTCTCCTTGAAGTCTTTGGTTGTGTGTGTGTTGTATATGATGTGTTGATCGCCTTTGTTGAAATGTATTGTTATTTTTGCTTTGTATCCTATGTGTACATCAATAAAAGTCCAACAATGTAGGTTCAATACACTGTCTTCCAGTCCTCCCATTTGTTCAAGTTGGTATCAAAGTGGGTATGTTCTTGCTTTGTCTTCTTCATTGTCTCCAATGTCGTCTTTTGTCATCACCAATGTCATTTGCCATAGTTCAATAAAAAAGAGGCTAGGTTTCGGTGCGCCTTGAGGAGCGTGACCAACAAATCAGCCATGCATTGATTCGCTCACATTTCGTTTGTGGTGTGTCCTCCACACGTTGCCTTCTCGCCACCGGAATCTCTCGGTTACACCTTTATTCGACTTCCTATACTCTTCTGTCTCCTTTTCTGACCTCCTTTTATTGTTTTGACTTACCTTTTTGTTGGGGCACGTGCTCTCATGGTTTTTAGGGTTTCTCTTCTCTATCTCAGGTTTGGTCACTGTTCTCAATAGGTTTTGGTCCTTTCTTCGCTATTTTGACCTTTACAAGTGCAAGGTTCAATTGGAACAATTATTCGTCTTGGTCTACCTCCGTAGAATTATGGTTCCTTGGTCAAGGATACCATGACCACTTTGAAACTGAACTCAACTCTATTCTTGATGGAGATAGATCCCAACGGAAAATGATTGATTTCCAGCTATGTGCTGTTTTGTGGTCGTCAATTGAGCTTGATGTTTCAAAGATGCTTAAATCCTTCAAAATATGTTTTCTCTTTTGGGAAGAATGCACAAGAAATTTTTGGTAATGACATCCAACGTCTCTTTGATGCAACTTAAATGGTAACTTCTCTCAAACAGACCACCATGATATGGTCTCACATTTGGCAAAGGCTAGGGCTGCAATAGAAGAAGTTAAAAGATTCCTGGTGGCAGATTCATTAGAGGAACTCAACAAAAAACTTGATAGATATTATATGGTTTTGATTATGAGAAGCTTACATTTAGATATTGATCATGTTCGTGATCAAACCCCTTCTAAGGATGGTTTAATCGCTACACTTATCCAGGTGCCTAATCTGATGAAAGATGACAATCAAACTGAAGTTATTGAAACGTCCGCAATGGTAGTTCCTTGTGGAAGGGGAGGAGCAGGTTGGACCATACAAGGAGGACGCAGTGGTGGGAGTGGACGTCCTCAGTGCTCATATTGCAAGAGAATAGAGAAAATTGTTATTCCTTGCATGGTTTTCCAGATAAAGCTGCTCATGTGTCTAAATCTGAAAAATTAGAATATAAAATTTTTGATGAAGAGTACCAAGAATTTTGAGGGACAAGTATGAGAAATCAATCAATCATTTTCAATCCTCTTCAATGTCAAGTGTGCTTTATTTATATTGAGAAAAAAGAATCAATACAATAAATTGGGGAGAGTTGATATCCTCTAACAACGAAGATATGATACAAGGGTAGATAAAAATGTTCCTAATAATATGTTTATAATATAGGTATTTCTGATTATATAGGACCAATTCTTTATTTTCATAGTTATAACAGGAATATTTGATGTTAGTTAAAAGTAGTTAGGAGTTTGTTACCACCATGTTAACAAAGTTAGTTAAAAGTAAGGGAGGTTTGTATAAAAATAGACTTGGGAAGAGAAGGCGTATAGGGAATATACTTTAGGGAGATATCTGGTCCCTCGAAGAATGAGAGCTTTTATTTTCTGTAACATATTACATTTTGGAAATTCACTGTTTCATTCTTCTTCTGGAAAATTCATCTCTTCCCTTTTTCCTAATCCTAATCCAGTTTCTATGACTATGATTTCCATATTTCCTTGTGTAGGAATCTTCAGTACCACTGATTAATGAGCAAAGTGTTTTCTTTTCTGGGCCATTTCAGTTGTATAAGTAACATAATACTGGCTAATGCGTCGGTGAACTTGTTTTTCTTTTAGAAATATGCATTAGCTCCTGCAATTTTTAACCGGAGAATTCAGATACTAAGACTGCATGCTTTATTTTACTTAATTTTAGAACATGAAGATGTGCATTTTCCTGTAATTATTCATGTATCTGTTCTAGTTTGTGGCTTTGGTATGTTGAATTAAGAATGTAAACATTTTCTTCTAGTTTTAGATTAGGCATGAGGCTATGTTTGGTTTATGGTTTAGAGGTATGTGTGGATTTGGGTATTGTGGGGTATGCATAGCTTAACCTATATATTCTTAGTGCTACGTGCCTCTGTCACAAAGTTTTGAAAGTTACCTCATTGCTCAATATATTTTCCATGCTAGTGTCTTGGGAAGTTGGTTGAAATTGGCATCGAAGTTATTGAAGGAGTGATAACTGGAGCATATTTTGAAAACTGTCTCAACATCACTATGCTCTTGGGACATTTGAAGAGCTTATTAGAAAAAAGGCTAATGACATTGCAACTAGTTTTGTAACTTGTTTTTGATAAGCTTTACAAGGAAGCTTTGTCAAAAAAATAACCTTTTTCTAGCCTATTTAGTTAGATTTACAGTCAAGCTTCTGGGTTTCTAACCTGGTCACTAGGATTTACAGTCAAGCTTGAGTCATTTGTAAGTGCTGAGCTGCTGATAAGTGCATAAATAAACTATTTACCCAAACAAACCATTGTTTCTATTCAATGAGTTTAATAATAAATAGAAATGATATAATTTTCGGGATTACTGAATTTGCATGACATACTAAATTATACCACCAATACTAAACTTAGACATAATGCTACACATTACTTTCACAAGTCAACTGATAGTATAATGATTTGCTTGGAACAGTCATATCAAAAGGCTTTACTAGTGGATCCTTCATATAAAGCAGCTGCAGAGTGTCTAGCCATTGTTTTAACAGATATTGGTACAAACATAAAGCTTGCAGGAAACACTCAAGAAGGAATTCAAAAATATTTTGAAGCTCTCAAGATAGATCCACACTATGCTGTAATTCTCCCTCATTTCCTTCATTTAACGTTTATTGTTAAATACTTCAAATTTATTTGATTTGCTGTGTCCTTGACATGGAATGTTTTTTCTTTTTATCTATTCTTGCAGCCGGCATATTATAACCTTGGTGTGGTTTATTCTGAAATGATGCAATATGACATGGCCCTTAATTTCTATGAAAAGGCTGCATTAGAGAGGCCTATGTATGCGGAAGCATACTGTAACATGGGTGTAATATATAAAAATCGTGGTGATTTGGAAGCAGCTATTACTTGTTATGAGAGGTCTAGAGCTTGTACTTCTTTTCATTGGCCACGTAATTTTAATATCTTTTCAATGTGTTTATGATAAGTTTATTTTTTGCTCAAAGTAATTTATAATGAAGTTCTTATTTGCAGAATTTCTGAGAGAAGGAATACTATGATTTTTGCCTAAAATTTAATTTCTAACCATGCACTTAATGACTCGACTTCTGCTGTTACATTCTATGATCGGTTAATGTTTTGTGTCAGGTGTTTAGCTGTTTCACCTAATTTTGAGATCGCAAAGAATAATATGGCTATAGCTTTAACAGATTTGGGAACAAAGGTGATGCATATGTTATCCTACATATTTCTAATTGTTTTGGAGGAACCCTAGAGATATTTTCTTTTAAATGACGTCCTGTTTCTGTTAAAGGAAAAATAATTTAACTATGAAGATGAATAATAATGCAATGGTAATTGTTGTTAGGATATTGTACTTAATACAAGTGTACTGTTAGAAGATTCTAGAGATCTCTCTAACATCATTACTTTATGGTTAGAGTTTTATGTATATAGAGATTGATAAGAGATTGATGTACGGTATCAAAGTACCAATTCAATAAAATTCTTCTCTCATACAGTTTAATCTTTCCAATTTTGTATTAGAGCTCTCAATCTTGAGGGCTCTGCATCCGCATTTCTTCCACCTTTTATAATTGTCATCTTGGCTACAACTTCTTTTAGGGTTACCTAAAAGTGCACCCATTTCCTTTGATTATTGAGGCACCCAACTTGTGTTTCAAAGCCACCACCGTTCCGCCAATGTAGGAGCCTCCAATCAGACTATTGATCACACTAGAAGGTTCATTGTCCTTCAATCTGTTAATTATTGGAGTCCACTGCCATCAGAGTAGCCATGTGCCTGCATGTGCGTGTTCTTTCTCTATGAGTGGGTTTCACTTGCGATGTGTTTTTGGCATGTCTGAAAGCTTTTCTTGCTGCTGTTGGTTTGCTAGAGTGGCCTTTAGAGGTTCTAGACTTGCCACCGATTTGCCATTTTGCCTTGGGTTACGCGTCTCTCCTTTGAAAGTAGCATTGTTCACGACATTGTTTTATTTTATTTTATTTTTGCTGTTCTCTGGTCCTTTTTCTGGAAGGGGCTAACGAATCCCTTGATTTTGGCATGACAACTTCACTAAGTAATGTTGATCTTCCACATTTGCCTCATGATAGCTGTCTTAATGGTAGGAATTATCTTTACTGGGCTCAATTTATTAAATGAACGTTTAAGGGTATGGGTAGGCTTAACCATATTGAAGGGGTGACCATATCTCGTGATAATCCTAATTTCCAAATTTGGGACAATGGTGACTCGGGTATAATCTCATATCAGGATTGAATCCTAAATATGACCTTGTTTGCGCTACAAATTATTGTGAAGGAAAGACTTTCTTCTCTTTCTAAAGTCTTCTATATTGTCCGAGGTGAGGAGACTGTTGGATGGTCATGATTAATGAGCCCTCCATTGATGAAGCTGGCATGTTTTCTGGAAAGACTTCCAAACTTAGACTTCAAATCTTGGGAACATGAAACTCAACTTGAAAGGCAAGGAGGATCATTGGTGTGCTGTCTTGTAAGAAATCTGGCCAGACCATGGAGACTTCCTTCAAGCTACACGGAAAGGAGAAAGCTCTCACTTGTTTGGTAGAACTAAAAGGTCAGCCTTCAGGGAAGGTTTTCAGGCAACTTCAAATTCTGAAAATTTTGACAAGACTCCTTCATCTTCAATTGAAGAATGAATGCCTGCACAACGTGTTGTAATTGAATATCTAAAATCTCATGGATTCTATCTGTAAGCCATCTTTTGGTACTTGCACTCTAACCATGATTGGTAAGAATTCCAATTCCACTTTTAATGTTTCTAAAACTTTATGTAAGGACTCTTGGGTTCTGAACTTTGGTGCGACAAACCATATAACCCCTCATTAACCTCTTTTAACATCATATTTTTTCTTTTCTCATTACCACATTAAAGTTGCCAATGGGACCCATGTCCCAATTGTTAGTTTTAGAGGCTGAGTTCAAGGGTGGGGGAGGGGGTTGTAAATAGAACTACCTCAATTATTTGCAAAACTTATAATGATATCTATTAAATAAGTCAATTACAAGATTTGGTTGTTTTCAATTTTATTCACATATACACGATCAAATAATGATTTAGAACGCTTTTAGATCTTGATGATCATTGCCAATCTTCAAATTCTTCATGAGCGGTGTTGAATTCATGAAATATATGTGAACTAAGGATGGTATTAGTAGATAGACAATTACATCTTGTCTCTAGCCTTGCATCACTTTGGATGCCCCTCTAATTTGGCTTCTCTATCATTGTCTTGGACATCTGTCTTTTTATGTTCTAAACTCTTATGTTTCCTTCTTCATTTGCCAAAGATTCTGTGGAGTCATTTAAATGTGATGTATGTCAACTTGCAAAGCACTATTGTGCCACAAATATTTCTAGTAATACATAAGTGTTCATCCTTTTTGATTTGATCCATTTTGATGTTTGGGGAATTGCATCAAACTCTAGTATATTTGCTGCTAAATGGTTTGTCACTTTTATTGATGGTTGTACTCACATGGATTTTCCTCATGAAAGAAAAATATGAAGTTTTGCCTTATTTTTCAAATTCTTCCATATGATAAAAGCACAATTTGCCCCTACATTAGTTCAAGGAGCATTGAAGGATGACAATTGGGTTGAAGTCAGGAATGAAGAGATGGATACCTTAGAAAAGAACCAAACATGGGAGATTGTTGATGGGCCACAGGATAAAATGGCAATAAGATGCAAGTGAGTTTATGATGTAAAGTATAAATCTAATTGCACATTGGATTGTTCCATAGCAAAATTAGCTTCTAAAAGGTGTTCTCTGACTTATGTTGATTATGAGGAGATATGCACTCTTGTAAGAAAGATGAATATTGTTGAAATCATTCTTTCATTGGCAACTTATTTTGGTTGGGGATTGCAAATGTGAAAAATGCTTTCTTGCATTGACATGTAAAGGAAGAAGTCTACATGGAGATTCCTGTAGTTTTAGGTCTATTGAAGATGGGAATAAAGTTCGTAGGTTGTAGAAAGCCTTGTATGGACTCAAACAGTCGTCTCGTGCTTGGTTTGGTAGACTCAACCAGGTTATGTTTTCCATGGGATATTGATAGAGTCGAGGTGACCATACCTTGTCCATTAAGCATTTCTTAGAAGACAAACTTATTCTACTCTTGGTCTATGTGAATGACATGACTGTTGAAGTAGATGGTGATCATGAAAAACAAATTTTTAAAGAAAATCTTGTTGCTCAACTTGCGATGAAGTATCTAGGAAAATTAAAGTACTTCCTTGCGATAGAAGTTGCATGCTTGAAGAAAGACATTTATATCATCCAAAGGAAGTATGTTCTTGATCTTCTCAAAGAAACAAGTAAGATTGGTTGCAAATGAACTAGAGTTCTTATAGAACAAAACCATTGAATCGGTAGTGATGAAGGTAGTTCTATTGTGAATTAGGGCCAATATTAGAGACTTGTGGAGAAACTCATTTACTTAGCCTACACCGTAGTTGATATAGCTTATGTTGTGAGTGTAGTTAGTTAGTTCATGCATGACCTAAGAGAGATAGACATTTACAGGTTTGAACTTAATCTTTCAATATTTGAAGACAAGTCCACGAAGTGGATTATTGTTCAAGACGAATGAAAAATTAAAAGTGGAGGCGTATTTTGATGCAAATTATTTAGGTTATGTCACTGTAGGAGATCCACCTTAGGACATATTGCATGTTCTTGGGTGGAAATTTGGTGACTTTGGAGAAGTGAAAAACAAAATGTTGTTGCAAGGTCTAGTGCAAAGGCTGAATTCCGAGCTTTGACATATGAGGGGTTTAAATTGTTATGGCTGAGAATTATTTTGAATTATTTGGTTATAGCTTGCAAATTTATATTTACTTTTTCTTGTCTAAATTGATGTTGGTTTATAGGTTAACTTGCTTAAGGTGACAACTTTGAGTCACCTTGTCTTACTTATGGAGATCATTGGTTTGCTGTGTAGGTTAAATTGGAGGGTGATATCAACCGTGGTGTGGCTTTTTATAAGAAAGCTTTGTATTATAACTGGCATTATGCTGATGCTATGTATAATCTTGGGGTTGCTTATGGTGAGATGCTTAAGTTTGATATGGTATGCCTCTCAGTCCATATTTCTAAGTGTGCATCTTCGTCTATGATATTAAATATTAACATGCAATGTTCTTGTATTACTATACTAATTGCCTTATGAAAATTGTTTATACTACTTAGGCTATTGTGTTCTATGAACTTGCTTTCCACTTCAATCCGCATTGTGCGGAAGCTTGTAATAATCTAGGTGTCATATATAAAGATCGTGACAACCTTGATAAAGCAGTGGAATGTTACCAGGTAATGATGTCATGCCAGTTGTTTTCACTCACTCTTGTTGGAGAAGTGGCATAGATTTTCGTATCAAATTTTTTTTTCTCTCTTGTTATACAGCTTGCTTTGGGAATCAAGCCTAACTTTTCGCAGTCATTAAATAACCTTGGTGTTGTATACACTGTCCAGGTTATGTATTTGTGCATTTCTTAAAATCTGAAGTTAATCATATGCTTTTAATTACTGATTTCATTCTCTTTTTATATCCAGGGTAAAATGGATGCTGCTGCGAGTATGATTGAGAAAGCTATCATTGCAAATCCAACATATGCAGAGGCATACAATAACTTAGGTATTTTTTTTATATCTTTAATTTATAATTTGTTTATTGTGGGGTCCCTTAATGGGATAAGGCTGTTGTATTATTGTTTGGTCATTGTGGGTTTAATTGAGATAATGGTTGGGATTGTGAAAGGCTCACAAGATTGTAAATTATGGGATTGCAACATTGATCATAGATTCCACATCTGTGTAAATACTATATATATAATTAAAACAAAGTCACAACTGCGAGTGAAAGAGAAAAATGTGACACTGTGAGTTGTATGCGTCCGTGCAGCTTTACCTATGGTATAGTCAAGCAATTGGAACAACCACAACGTGTCAGGTTTTCTTTTGGGAAGTTGGTTTTTTAGCAAACAAGAAGGAAGGAGAAACGTAATATCAATTATGTTGTTATGTGAAACCAATTATGTGTGAAGGAGAACATTTTTGTATTGAGCTTGGGTTTTAACCCAAACTCCTTGACCGAAGAAGAGTTTTGTGAGATGCAGAACACAACACAACATGAAAACATGGTGATTCCACGATTTCCGTGGTCTTCCATTATGATCCCATTGGTCCCACTCTTCGCATGATCTTTCATGGGCTCTAAATTGGACATGTGAGGAAAATCTTGAAATTGTGTGCTTCTATGTTTTAAATCATGATTTCGACTGCACCCGTAGTTGTGCTGTGGCATAAATATTGTTGTGATTCTAAAAGTGATGAAAATGTAATCATTTTTCTTGTTTTAGCTTAGCTTGAGCTGTTTGGAACGAGGAATAAGCTAGCTATCCGTTATCTATTTTATGCTTTATTTCGATATAGGACTAGGGAAGATAACTATTTGACTAATCCCTTCTCGCCTCCCTAGTGTTATCAAAAATCCACTGTGGCACTGAAATCGGTGATGTGGGTTATAGCTTGCTGCCACAGCATGGTCATGGTGATGGTGATGTGGGTTTTTCATGGTGCCATCACGTCCACTTTTCGTGTCATGAAATAGTGTTGCAAAACGGACATGGAGGAAGTTGCGGAGTGGCAACAAGGTGCTCGAGCGAAGTGAAGAAGTAGTGACGGTGCCTGTGTGAAACAAAGGAGTAGCAGTGGCAGCCATGCTAAATGAAGGATAAGAAAGCTTAGCTTCGGGTGACCCAACCCGATCTGAGACAGTGAAACCCTAATCTTTATTTTCTTCTTATTTTGCCAATGGGAGTCAGTGTTTTTTCTTTTAAAAAATAAGTTGGGCCATACATCCTGGCCCAAACCCTACATTACAACAAAATATTGACCTAGGCCACCCAACCCACATTGAACCTACAATCTCTATTATTGTGCAGTCTCACTGCTGATGACACTGTTGCCACCATTGCTTTCGCTGACTTTGGTGTTTTTTGCTGCTGTTTCTGCTGACGCCATAGCTGCTGAATTTGCGGCTGCTGTTGTGGAATGCAAGTCCACCCTACCCACATTGCACCAGCAGCTCCTTCATTTTGTTTTGTTGTTATTGTTTGTTTTGAACTTGAAATTTGTGGTGTTTGAATTTGATTTTATTGTTATTTAAATTCTTTAGAGATGATATTATTATTAGTTATTGATTGTCTTTCATTATTTTTGAGTTACAATTATATTTTTGAATTTTTGAAAATAATGTATCCGTATGTATTGCATTTTTAATAATATCTATATGTATATATTTTATTTCACTTTTGTTTGTAATGCTTTCGCCGTAACCCGTTATGGCTTTTGATATATTTTCATGATGAATTTTTGGGTCTTTGTTTGCACCACACTCTTTAGGTAAGGGGAGTTTATGTACTCATTTTGACAACTTAGATCATAATGTGAATTCATTTGGAGAATTCTTCTCTTAGGTGGGTATATTTTAAGTGGCTATTCTTCTCCTTCTTGCTTAGCATTAGTAGTGATTGAAGTGTTGTCATCAATGCTTATCCTTTGTGGTGCTCTTTAACTTATCATTGATGTCGCTTTAGTGCGATTCTGAGTTTGGGAAGTAGGGTTTTCTCTCTTAGGGTTTTTATCTTGTGAACTAGGTCAAAAGTGGTGATTATTCATATTTGCTTATCTCATGAAGTTGAGTAGCGTAAGATTCTTCATAGTTCCTAGCATTCTTGACTCTTATCTTGAGTGCTAGGTCGTGTGTGGCAAATCACCATCTTGCTTATTCCATGGAGTTTGAGTGATGCAAGGTGTTTTTCCAATTCCTAGTATGTTTTTGAAGATATTATCTTGTATTCTTTTGTTTTCATAGTTTCCACAATACTGGAGTCTTTCCTCTCTGATTTATTAAAGCAAGGCTTGAGGTAGTTGGTCCACAATGAAGTTAACCTCTCCCCATCCTGGTCTACATCAAATATATGTTCATCTTAGTTGATCCGCAAGGTTGTGCTGCTTGTTGACTTCTTGCTTGACATGTCAGCATAGTTCTAGCCTTGGTTATATGGCTTCTATCAATCATCACCTGTGTGATTGATATGTAAAATGGTTTTCGTATGTGAAATTTGGTTAAAAGAAATCATCTAACTATCATATTGCTGACTAACTAACTGTGAATAACATTATAGACTTATCAGGGTAGTCAGGAAAAGTGACAAATAATAGCTTGATCTTTGGTCAGACCATTTTCGGCTGGAAGTTCATTCAATGGGTTATTGGTAGATTAAATTTCTGGAGATTGACCAAAAAGCAGGCTGCAAAGCTTATGTTGATATTACTTCTGTGAAGAAGGATAGCTAAATTTGCTTTGACCCAGCATTGAGTTCTTAGATTTCCATTCCAAGGGAGTTTTGAAAAGTCATGACTGATGGTAAGTCAGTCATACTTGATCTTTGGTCAGACCACTTTTGGTTGGATCTTCATCCAATGGTTTACAAGTAGATAAAATTTCTGGAGATTGACCATAAGGCAGGCTACAAGGCTTATGTTGAAATGATATTTCTACTGGTGAAGAAAGTATAGCTAAATTTGCTTTGAACCAGCATTGGGTTTTTAGATTTCCATTCCAAGGGAGTTTTGAAAAGTTGTGACTGGATTGAGTTTACATTCTTTGGATGGTGGAGACTTTTTGTAAGCTGCTGTACCCTTTCTTTCTTCAAAAGTTTCTATGTTATGAAAATTTCTTTTTCTATGTATTTAGTTACAACATATGATTTATTTTATTGTGCACAATTGAATGAAACTCTTAGCACATCTGTAATCGTATGCTCAATCATTTTGTTTTCTTTTTGTGCAGGAGTTCTTTATAGGGATGCTGGTGATATCGCACTAGCAATTAATGCTTATGAGCAATGTCTTAAGATTGATCCTGATTCTCGAAATGCTGGCCAGGTCTGATTCATTATTTTCAGCAGCTGAAAGTTTCCATTGCTAGTGTGCATAAAACAATTAAATTGTGGTTTGCTGAGAATGTGTATTGAAACCAAAGGTTGAACCTGTCATTATTTCTTAAAGCTTATTGTCAATCTCTAGGAAATTTCATTGGCATCTAAACTCTTATAGGGGTAATAATCTTTAATTTAAAGATTTCCCTTAACCGTTTGATGTGCAACCTGACAGGACAATCAGGCCTCTGATTTCTACTAGTAGCATAGAGGCTTGTCTAGGAATAAATAACTTTCTTATATTTTTAGTTGTTAGGTTATTGGCAAGGATGGTTTTATATCACATTATCTTTACGATGCTCCCTTATGCAACAAATTTAGGTTGTCCTTCTATATAAAAAGGAAAGGAAACTGACCGGATTGAATTGACCTTAAAGTTATAGATTAAAACAAAGGGAATACAATAATTGACTTGCGAGCTTGACTAAATAGGTTGACCTGGCTTAACAGGGTTTTGTTAAAATTGTCTTTACCTCTGGTCTGTCGTCTCGACCTTTGGACTCTAATCCAGGATTGTTAACCTCGATATTGGAGAAACTTTGTGCGTAATATAGTGTCTTTTGGTATACTGGGGTTAAGTATTAATGGATGAATACTTAATGTAATCTTCATCCATCATTGTTTTGCTTCAACTTGAAGATGCGCTTATGTCCTTAGTGGGTTAATAGGGATGCATTTGTTGGGAAGAAATATTTTATTCTCTGTTCAGTTTAGGGTTATTTTTATTTTCTGATAGTTTGGGGATTTTTCTTTCTGTTTTGGTAAAGATGGCATTCTGCATAACAGAATAGTATGAGCCTTAGTTTTGAGTTTTGATTCAGTTATAATTCATGTTATCATAGTGGCCAGAGTGGCCATTATTGTGGTGAGGCACGCCACACACTTTGTCGTATTGTGTTTTGGAGTACTGGTGAAGTGCTGCAATAGCGATGGAGCCGGGTGGCCCCAATTGCGCTTTTTGGGATGTTTTCTTGCATTTTGGCTGTGAAGCTCAGCTGAAAACTGCAGCGATAACACTTCACAACCTCCATTTTGTCTGTTGGTGACCTTCCTTAATATATTTTGTGAGGTTGAGTTAGGCTTGAACTTCGTTTTTTAAGAAAATTTTTAAGTTAACATCTCCCAAATTCTTTTTCTCATATATACTGTTTCAAAGTTAGGCTTATCTTTGCGTGTACATAAATAATTAAGTATCTTGACGATGGAATATTCTTATCTTTCTTCAAATTTGTGTGATGACTGCAGATAGGTCAGTTAGGTGTTAATGGTCTTGAAAGAGGACCTTTTTAAAAATTTTCAGATTCATATAGTTTTCTCATAATGTTTGAAATCTTTTCTCTTTATTTTTCATTAGTTGTGACTTGATATACGGTTGTGATGATTGGATTTGTTTTTTTGCACGACTTATTTCTTTTAGTTGTTTTTTTCTATAGTAATTGATATGTCTTTTTAATACAATGATGTGCAGAACCGTTTACTTGCAATGAATTATATAGATGAAGGAAATGACGACAAACTTTTTGAGGCTCACAGGTACAATGCTCGGTTGTGATCTTTTAAATTTTAAATTTTAATTATTGATAGTGCTTAATCAAATGGCATCAGTAGTAACAATCAATCCATTGACTTTCTTTTGTAAATGTCCAATTAAAACAGATGATTTCCCTTGATGATGAGACAAATTATAGTTTCATTGATTTCCTGATCAACTTCGTTCATTTTCATAAATAGTTGGTAAACTCTCTTATTTTTCTTGGTAAAGAAAAAAAAGGGACCTGAAACTGAAGCAGATGTGACATGTGTTGTGCCAGTGGTGTGAGATAGTTTGTGCCATTTTATTAGCTGTTGTAAGATTTGATGGTTCAAATGAAGAAAACTAAAATAGAAATAGTTCAAAGAAAAATTGATATTCTTGTCTAGCCATGTATTAAGAAAGTGGAGCTGAAATAGAGTAAAAACTTGATTGTGTTTTAAAGGAATGAAGAGATTAATTATCTGTGGCTTTACCAGTAATATGAAATGATTTTTGGTGACCTGGTTGTCAACCATAAAAGCACAAGGACATTTTTTCCGATAGATAAAAATTCTAAATTTCTTTTAGCTCTTTAACTTGAATCGATTGTTTCGGTGCTGTGCTGATATCCCTTGAAATAGTCATTGCATTTGAAACTTGTAATAGCTGCTTGAATGTTTATTTATGCAAACTGAAGCCATTTATAGACTTGAATTAATAAGATGGATGAAACATAGTGTATTCAACCTACATTGTTGTGCTTTTGTGTGTGTAGGTTACAAAAGGGGCAAGGCACTTACCTAAAACCCTAACCCTAAAGCTGGGTACACGAAAGAAATATTACTAAAATGATATCATATTTCAACACCGTTCAAGTAGATCATATGCACCACGTTTGGAACATATAACTGAATCCTTGGTCCTATTAGAGATTTAGTTAGAATGTCTCTGAGTTGTTAATTAGATCTGACAACACTATAAAGAACACTAGATTGGATGCTGTTGAGAAAATTACGTTATAAATACAGGACCGAACAAAAATAAAGAACACAAGATTTAACGAGGTTTGACAATTTGTCGACGTTCTCGAAAACAATTGAGCGACTATGTTTTGTTATTAGAGAATTAGTGTTAGGGTTACAATTACAAATGATTGATATTAATAACCCTAAACACGGTACAATTACCAAAATACTCGTACTGTACCGCTCCGACATTATCCTTTCATACTTAACAAATCTTCACCTTGGCGAATATACGCCCCCTTAGAAGATATACAATCTGAAACTATCAAATACATATAGTGGGATGTACTATCATGCTTCTCTAGCAACTATAAACATTCAACAAGTCCAAATAATGCTTGAACTTGTCTGTGGTAACTGACTTGGTTAACATGCCAGCTGCATTCTCCGCAGTACCAATCTTCTGCAATAGTATCTCACCAGATGCAATCAACTTTCTGATCTTGTGAAACCTCACATCAATTTTGTTCTTGTATAATATATTTGGTTCTTTCCTAAATAAATAGCACTCTGACTATCACAATGCAACTGAACTCCACCTTGTTGAACACCCAATTCATTTACTAACTCAGTAAACCACAAAGCTTCTTTTGTAGCCGCAACTACTGTCATGTATTCAACTTCAGTGGTAGATAATGCAATAATAGACTGGATAGTTGACTTTTAACATACAGGTCCTCCATTAAGTAAAAACATACCCAGTTGTCGACCTTCTATTATCCAAATCACCTACATAATCTAATCCACATATCCAACAACCAAAGAATCACCCTACTGATTACCAAAACAATGTGATGCCCCATAATACCTCTATAGTACCTGAAAATCCATTTGACTGCCTCCCAATGTTGCCTATATAGTTTAGACATGTATTTGTTAACTTGACTAACAACATGAACTAAATCAACGTGAGTACATACCATCGCATACATCAAGCAACCAACAACACTAGCATAAGGAACCTCTGCTATGTCCGCAACCCCCTTATCTGTTTTAGGACATTGATTTGAACTGAGCTTAAAGTGATTTGCCAATGGAGTGCTCACAGGCTTTGCACTGTTCCTTCCAAATTTGTCTAGTACCTTCTCAACATAACCTTGCTCAGATAACCACAGTTTCTTTCAGCTTCTATCCCTGTGAATCTCCATCCTAAGAATATTCTTTGCAGCACCTAAGACTTACATATCGAATTCCTGACTCAATAAAGCTTTCAAACCAACATCATCATATAAATTCTTCGCAGCAATTAACATATCAACATACAGTAACAGAAATATAAAAGAACCATCATCAATGCTCTTGACATAAATACAACAATCTTACTCATAACTCTTGTAGCCAATCTGAATCATGTAGGAGTCAAACCGTTCATACTGTTGCCTTGAAGACTGTTTTAATCTATACAAAGATTTCTTCAACCTACAAATCAAATGCTTATGTCTAGGTTGAGAAAAACCCTCTGGCTGTTGCATTTAAATCTGGTCATCTAAATCACCATGCAAGAAAGCAGTTTGAACATCCATCTGCTCTAAATACAAATCCCAACTAGCTACTAATGCAAGTATTGTCCTGATAGAAGTATGTCTAACCACAGGAGAAAAAATCTCATCATAATCTATCCATTTCTGGTGTGAAAATCTTTTTGGTTTGAAAGCTTTATTGAGTCAGGAATTTGATATGAAAGACTTAAGTGCGGCAAAGAAAATTCCTGGGATAGAGATTCGTAGGGATAGAAGCTCCAAGAAACTGTGGTTATCTCAGCAAGGTTATACTAAGAAGGTACTAGACAGATTTGGGATGAACAGTGCAAAACCGATAATTGTACAGTACACAAGGGGGTATTTTGGTAATTGTACCGTGTTTAGGGTTATTAATATCAACAATCTGTAATTGTAACCCTAACACTGATGCTATAATAACAAAAACACAACCGCTTAATCGCTCCCTGAGGACGTAGACAAATTGTCGAACCTCTTTAAATCTTGTGTTCTTTATTTTCGTTCATTCTTGTGTTTATAGTGTGATTTTGTCAACAATTGGTATCAGAGCGAGTTGAGATGGCTATGTCAGGAGGTACTAAATTCGAAGTTGTGAAATTTAATGGTCACGGTAATTTCGAATATTATGGCAGACGAGGGTGAAGGATCTGTTAGCCCAGCAAGGGTTGTTGAAGATTTTAAAATCGCAGAAACTAGCAAAGATGGAGGATGACGATTGGGTGGATCTGCAGGAACGAGCAGCAAGAACCATATGGTTCTGTTTGGCAGACAAGATCATGTACCCTGTAATTAGTTTGTCATCTCCAAATGAAATCTGAAAGAAATTAGAATCGCAGTTTATGTCAAAAATCTTGACAAATAAATTGCATCTTAAGTAGAGGTTGTATAGGTTGAAGATGCAGGAGGGTAACGATCTGGCACAACATGTGAATATTTTCAATCAACTAATCACAAATCTAGCGCAGCTAGATGTGAAGATCGAGGATGAAGATAAAGCAATAATTTTGTTGTGTTCGTTGCCTTCTTCACACGAATATATTGTGACAACCCTTATGTATGGGAAATAAACAATCAAGGTTGAGGAGATTCCTGTTCGTTGTTGGTGCACAACCAACGAAAGTAGAATGCAGAGGATAGTTCTTCTCAAGGTGACAGTTTATACATTAAGAGTGGCTAGAAACATGGAAGAAAGCAAGAGAAGGATGGTTTTGGAAAACGAAAGTTCAAATCAAAGTCGAGGGGTAAAAAGACAATTCACTGCTACAAGTGTAAACAGTCCGCTCCGTTCGCTATGACCATGGACTATGACCTTCCAAAGATTGAGAAATGCATGTAGTTGACACTCTTGGCATTGAACCATGTTGAACTTGATTGATTGATTTATCAGATATGTTCCTAAAAGTTATTGATACTCTTCATAAAAAATTTTGGATTCTGATTTTTCAGATTTAGACACATGAGCACTAAAAAACTATGCAAGGAATAACAATGAAGAAAAAGACCGAGAGCAATGTTGATAACGACTGATGTTGCCATAGACAATGAAGAAAATGACAAAACGGGATCTTACACTCTCTAATACCAACTTGAATAAATAATATGGATAAAACATTGTTTTCTACCTATGCTGTTGTGCTTTTATTGATGTGTGTATGTATGTATGTATGTGTGTCTATATATATATATATATACATATATTGTATATGTATGTATATGGGGTATATATATGTATGTATATG
>Ga0123340_1000961_pt1 | contig 22412 bp, 11 predicted proteins | sample SirMexnodulemix_FD_89961 | JGI IMG/M metagenome (GOLD analysis project Ga0123340, IMG submission 89961) | Root nodule microbial communities of legume samples collected from Mexico - Siratro Mexico nodule mix | ecosystem: Host-associated > Plants > Roots > Nodule | place: Mexico: Nepantla...
CTTCCAACACATGTTTTTTTTTTTTTTTTTTTTTTTGTCCTTTTTTTTTCTTAGTTTCCCCTTTTTTTTTTTTATTTTAAAAAATTTTTTTTTTTTTTTTTTTTTTTTTTTTTTTTTTTTTCTAAAATATCATTCTGTTTTATAATCTATTTAGTAATTAATTGGTTTTCTATCTTAATATAATATATCTCATTAAACTTTAACATCATTTTATATTTTTATGTTCACATGTCATGCGATTTTTGGCCACCCTGTCTGTGTTTTGAAATTGTGAAGAAAAAATCATGAATGCTCTGCCCTTTTTGGAGAGGAAAAATAGCTGTTTTCTATTAGAGCAACATCAGTTTTGTTACAAGTATTTAACCATATGATTATTGTCAACTCAAGGTTACACAATTTCTATTACGTCAAAAACACTCAAGGAAGTATATACTTGTTCATTGTACGCATGGTCATAATCGTACAGGATACATGATCATCCATTATCTGATGCGCTCAATGTCAATGTCTGTTACTCAGGTCAGTCTAGTTACGATATGATTTTATATCTGTTAAAGATGCAGTTGAAGTTTTTATACTTTTGTTTTGATTATTCTGCAGGCAATCAAAATATTTTCTGATGCACGCCCTCCAGGAATCTACAAGCCTGACTACATTGATGCATTGTATGCTTTTTATCATGAGAAAAAGCCTGAAATGATGGTTTGTCCTCCTACCCCTGAGTGGAAGAGAACTCCTGAACTTGTTGATCTCAATGGTGAAGCAGTACCAGATGATGACGATGACGAAGGAGTACCAGATTCTCCTTTGCATGTATGGACTATACAGAAAGTGAATTCTGATATTCTGGCCTTTATTGATATGTCATACTATATGAATAGGTTGTTGATCTTCTATTGTGTTTTCATGTTAGTTTTGTTTCCTATTCCTTGGTGATTCTTCTTATAGGGCTGTCTCCAATCCAAGGGTAAGACCCATGCCACATCAACATGCTTACGATGGGGTTCCTTATAAGACTCATGTCTTAAACTTAAGACCCTGATTTGTTATGACTCCTGCATTGAAAATGCCTTAAATTAGGTTTCTTCTTGAGATGCTCATTTAGAAATGTGAAACTCCTTTGAGATCAAGTCCTTTTTCTAGTTAGCAATTCTCTATTTTTGATTCAAATGGGGTGAACCTAGGGATTTCTCCTGGGAAAAAAACCGTGGTTTAAGAACCAACCTTTAAGACCTTTTGAAAAAGATGTAGTAGTATAATTTTTCGAAAACCTTTTTCTTGGGGTGTGTGCATTTGTTGCACTATAGTTGTCTGATTGTTTATACATTCTACCTGGCTGAAGCTATGAAGCCCGGATACTGACACGGATACAACACAGACACCGATACGTAGACATGTGTAATCTTCAAAATATAGGACACGGGGACACGGATCTATACATTACATCACTATGAATTATAATCAATATTTATGTATTAAAAAACCATCTATGAAGCCAAATATAACAAAAATGGACCTAATTCATTTATCTAAACTCCAAAAAATGAAAAGAAACATGTATAATCTAAATATTCTTGATTATATATAAGATTTGTATCTTATCTCTGTAAAAAGTTTATGAGTTTTTAGAAAATAATTGTATTATTCTGTTTTAAAATTGTGTTAGAACTATCTTAGAATTATCATATACTTAAAAAATTGTCATTTGAATTGGACACTTCATCAATACGTGTCCTACGAGTGTCGTACGGGTGTCAGTGTCCGATACGTGTCAAACACGGATACGCCACTTAAAATGAAGTGTCTGAGCTTCATCGGGCTGAAGTTCCTTTGCAATAAGTTATCTAATATGTTGGATTCCTGTTGGTTGTCTTCTTCAATTTAGCATATTTTTTGGTTTTATTTTAAGGTTTTCGAAAGAATCAATCGGTGGCGCTGTTAGTCTTTTTTGTTCTTTGATGAACTTGATTTGAGTAGAATGAAACTGAGATTCTACCCTAGTTTGATTAGTAGCTTCTCAGTTCTTTGTGGTGTCCATCTCATGGTATTTTCAAGGGATTTTCCTGTTCCTTGCATAGAGAATGGACATTGTTGTAACATTCTTGACTTGTTTTCCTCCATGGTCTATTTTGCAAATTATTGTAATCTTCTCCTATTTGTACTTCCTTCTTTTCATATAATAGATTCCTCGACCATAAAAATGGACTATGGAACAATTATTTTATGGGAGTTTTTAATAAGTCAGTTGTCTCTATTTTTCCACCATTTCATCTTTTCCTGATGTTAATTTTCACTCCTACGTTCATCATAGAATTCTTGTCATCAATGAATAAGGCTTTAAGTGTGAAACTTTTTCTTTAAAAATTTTGGTCTGTCTCAAATACTGTATATTTTACCTCATTGGATTCTTGAACCAGGTTGTTAATTTCTTTTGTAAATTAGATTCTTTTGTCTAAAGCTAGTTAAACCTTGATATATTTCATATTCTTCCAGGAGATTCTTGAGACTGACACAATAATGACAAATGATGATGTTTTGGGAGATGAGATACCTAATGATCAGCAAGATGCATTTCGTCAGTTCTGCTTTCAAATGCTTAGACTTGGTGTTGGGGTAAGTCTTTCAAATGGTTTTCTTCATGTGAGAGTTTATTTTTTTTATTCTCAACACAGAGATGTAATTAGGATTTTCAAATAACTTCACTTCTGAATCTTTTATTTTTTATTAAATTACATTATTATGAAGAAATTAGCGGGCATGCATTTGCTAGTTGTTTTATTATTCTGTACCGTGTTTTTGTGATTACATTCTCAAGCTATTGTGTTGTTGTTTTGTGTGCTTAGACATGCCCAAGATTCTTAAAACATGATGCTGGGGAGAATCAGATAGGGGGATAGCAAATTGTGGGATAACATGGATTGCAAGATCCTACTGAAATGCAAAATTATACTTAAACATACATGCATATGCATACATATATGTACATGTATGTGCTTAATTATAATAAAATGAGAAAATTAACATTAAATCACTACCAACAAACACTTAATTAAACTTGAATTTGTGCTTAAGATTCTCTACTACCACTAGCTTGATGTCATTTTTCAGAAAGCGAAATCAATCTAACTTAGAATAAACTGAGAGAAGAACACAAAGTCTCACAATAGAGAAGGACCAGGTTGCACGACAGAGAAGATCCAAGGTTGACATGCAGCCAAAAACCACCACCCTGGTATAGTCTTGTGGGTAAAGAACTGCACCAGAGAAGCACAGCTTAAAGCTGAGGGAAAACCCCAAAATACAGTTGGGAGAAGAGGGAGAGGTTTGTCTGAGTTGGGTAGGAAAATGAATCATGTGAATGTTGTCTTTTTCCCCTAACCGGGTTCCATGACCTTTCCTGTCAGACACCATGGATCCAGTTTAGAGAATATTGGTGATCTCATGTTTCAGCAAGCTAAATAATTTTCCTGCTCTAGTCCTGTGGAGATTTTGGCATGCTCATAAGATCATACAATTCAATGACTAAATGTGATTTTGACAACCTTGGACATGCCATTATTATCTATATTCAAAATGTTGTTATTCTATATACATATTTTGGAGTGTAAATTACTGTATAATTGTGGGATAAACTCTTACTCTTATTAGTGTATCTCTTCTTATATAGACAGTATAACTAACTCTTGACTGAGCTCTGCAGTATAAATATTATTTTGAATCAATTGCAGAAATTTTTCATTGTAGAAGTTTCTCTACTTTCATTAAAAAATCTTATTTTCAAGCACTGTTTCTACGTTGTGTAGCATGGACTCAACGTCGCTTGTAATCTCTAAAATACATGACACGGTGATCTATATACATAACATACATACATATGTTATTGAACATCACTACATATTATTTAAAATGACAATCAAGATTTATATATTCAAAATCATCTATAAAAAAATTAGTGAAATATAACATTTCACCTCCTTAAACATCATTGAAAAAGAGACTATAACCAAGGTTCATTTAAAGACAAATTAACAACTTTATAGAATTCTACAATATATAAAGATACAATACAAGAATAAATAAAAACGATCTTACTAATACATACATATAATCTAAATATTTATGATTATATAGGATCCACTCATTTCTATAGTCACAATAGAAACTTATACAATAAGTTTGAGTTTCAAACCTATAAAAAAAAGTCACCATGTCTACCCTCATTAAAGTTGTGTCAAAGCTGTGTTAGAGGCCCAAAACATTTTTTTTTTTTTAAATTCTACACTTCCATAGAGTGTGTGATATGCGTCATACGAGTGTTGTATGTATATCGGTGTCCGATAAGTGTCAGACACAGGGACATGCCATTGAAGAGACGTGTTTGAGCTTCATATGCTAGTTTGCTATACTTGGAGCCTCTTTAACCATACTGTGAAGTCAATAAATCCTTTTTAGTTAGAATATTTATAGACCAAATTATTTTTCTATTTCCTAAAATTTTTTGTACAGATTTTTCAACAAACTAATTATCAAGAAGGAAAGAATTACAGCTAGGTCAAACAGGTGTTCTGTCTTTTATTAGATGCTCATGTTTTGTATGTCATCCTACTCAAAATGATTGGACAATTTTTTTGAATAATTTGTGAATTTTGTTTCTGTGAAGCTCCTTATAGTTTCTACATACATTTTTTGTTCTGTAAATTTTCTACTTTTCTGTAGGTTTATCATTATTAGGTTTTCCTTGTTCATGAAATCAATCAGGTATCTACGTTCTTGTTGAATTATGTATTCTATCATGCTTCGTATACGTTTATCTCAGTAGTTAAGATAACATGATTCGATTCCACTTCTACATTTTATGGCTTGCCTTGATGTGTTTGATGTACTTCTGATATTTATTTATATATTACAATTTTACTATTTCTTATGGTACAGGCCAGAGGGCACATGCAATTTCCAGGGTCACATCCGGTTTCTTTAAACAGGTCCAACTTATCTGTGCCAATAATGCATTATATTTTAATATGTTATAATAACCAAACATTAAACCTTAGGCTGCAAGTTCTTTAGCTAATATATTTTCATACGAATCAATCATATGATTATGTTGGTGGTTAGCATTGGGTTTCATATGTACATTTCTGTCCTTTTTAATTTAATGTCTGATATCGAGTCATTTTTCTTGTTTCCTCATGAGGCCCAATTAAGGCACTTAGGCAGTTCAAATTGGCATAACTTCTCAGGCTTAGTTGGGACTTGCCCCGTTTGGTTGTCATTATATGACTTTTGTATCATTTGCATCTGTTTCTGTTACAGTACCAAATAGGCTTGAGGAACCAGGGAGAAATTTAGGCCAACAATTAGCTCATGGGCCTTGGATTTGGCAAGTATATAGAAGAAAAAATAGGAAGGGAATACGGGAAATGTTTGCGCTGGCAGAGAGAGAGGAAAAAGAGAGTTAGTTATTGATGGGTGTAATGGAATCAAATAGGGGAGGAGAGAGAGCTGTGAGGCATATTTGGAAGCATTAAGTTTCTTACGGAACAGAGAATGCATTTTCTCTATGGGAGCCTAGCTCTGGGACAATAGTGATTTTGGTACTGTATTTTCCTGCATCATTCAATTGTATTTTCGTCTTTTCCTTCATTTTTTCATTCTATATCCTGTTATTTTATATGTGGATTCGGGTTTGTGTCAGTTTCTTCACAGCTAGAGTTACAAACCACTGCTCCAATGGCCTGATCTGTCCAGGAGAAATCAGATTTTAATGCTCTGTAATTTAAATATATAGTTGTTTCAGAATATACTGTTACTTTAACGTTTTATGTTTGTCTTGTTTTGCGGTTTTGAGGAGGCTGTGATTTGTGCTGTTATATATGTAAGCCTTTAATGAACCAAATTATGATTTAGAGGGGATTTTGCAGAGTTTATCAAAATATAAATGCTTTCAAAGTTGTCATTTATTTATACACTTTGTAGTTTTGCTAATATAGTGATCATATTTATTGAATGCTGGAGTTATTTTCAAGATAAAGTTCCTTATTGGTTTGTCCTTTTATCTGGATATTTTAATTGTTAAATGTTAAATTTCGTTGCTTGGTATGCAGAGAAAATTTACAACTGTTACGACAGCGGTATTATTATGCAACATGGAAAGCTGATGGAACAAGATATATGATGCTCATAAATGTGGATGGATGTTACTTGATTGATAGAAGCTTCAATTTTCGAAGGGTCCAAATGAGGTTTCCCTGCAGGATTACAATTGATGTATGCGTTAACTTATAGGGGGAGTTTTTGATAGTGTTTTAAGTTGTTTTAAACTAATGGTTCACAAACTCATATGTATATATCCTTGGCTTCCAAGGGCGTAGCTGAGAAGACGCACCACTTCACATTACTTGATGGGGAGATGATCATTGATACTTTGCCAGATTCAAAAAAGCAGGAAAGGAGATACCTCATATATGATCTGATGGCAGTCAATGGAGTATCAGTAATAGAGGTTTGATTTTTTTGGTAGCTGCACAATAGAATGCTTGATGCTTTTACTTCACTTTTGACTAATGTTGTTTCATTCTCTGTGCTCATCTGTGCTGACCTTTAGCTGTTATTTATTTGCTCGATTGAAAAATACTCAAATTATTATGCAACCCAACTTTCAAGTTCGTGCGGTTAATTTGGCTAATTTCATCCTACTTTTTTACCAAGAACACTCTGATCTGACGCTGAGCTATTTTGGTTTTGAAGATGAATTTAAGTTTTTCTAAACAAACAACCTGCTATTAGGTGTTATTGTCGGGAATAAATTTAAGTGGGATGAAAACGGGAAATATAAGTTGAATGCCAACTAACACAGCAAACCATCTTCATACTTTTACGTGTGTGTGTGTAGAGCTATAGATATAGATAAAGATTGCAAAAGAAAAACACGAGTACAATAGAAGATTATTGAGATGACAGATTCTGGCTGGGAGAACGTGCTCCTGCATAGGCTTTTGAGAATGCATAAAAACACAGCTTTTACTAGACTTTTTCTTTCTTTTTATGTGACAGCAGATGTCACTAGACAGGTAGCCTCTTTTCAACAATTATTTTGGGGGAATTTTTAATAGGATGTCTAGTTCTTTTTGGGTTTATCATGTCAGACCCTAAGCCATAACCACATTTAAAACTTCTGTGTGGGTCAATAAAAGTCTGATATATTTGGAAGTAGAGTAGGCTGTTTGTGTTATAATGGAGTAAATCATGTAATAAGGTCATTTGTGAATCTTCACCTAACAACTTAAGTGTTAGTAGAGTTGGCTCTTGACCTAATTGGTGGCTGAAACTGGCATAGAGGGGCCATCCTTCGGAAATGCTCTAACAGCACAGCAGATCTAGAGGTAGCTGCTTTACTGGAGAAATGTGATGAAGGATTTATGAAGTCTGTTTAGAAAATTTGAAATAAACTGTAGACTATCCAAAATTAGTATGTACAAGAGATGCAAGATGTGAAAATAGAATACAAAAATAAGAAGACTTGGAACGCAATGATAGACTTATGATTGTGTGTACATAGAGACAGAGCGAGGGACCATGTTGACGTTTAAATTTGTTGCTGCTGCAACAAAACAATGTGGAAGAGAATGGAAAGTTAATCCCAGAGTTTCTTCTTTTGGCAAGAGACAGGACTAAGTCATGAAGAGTTGCTGCAGATGGCAAGGTAGAGAAACAGAGAGCTAAGGGTTGTCGTCCATGTCATCTATTCGAGAAAGAACCAATAGACATTTGAAGGGAGTTTATAGGGCATTTTGACTCTTTGAATTAATGTTGCTATGGCTGCTATTGGTGTCTACTACAGACTATCAGTCATTGATTGTGATTGCATGCATCACTACAGACCATGATACTGAAATGCTCTGCTATGAGCTTTCTGGAACATCCAAGTTCCATTTTCTTTTGCTGATATAGCAAGTCTCAGAATATATGAAAATATTTTATCTTATCTTAAGAGTGTCTTGGGACTAGTTTCCATATTTCTCATTATCTCTTGGGATTGGTACCATATGTGTCCTTATTATCATGTGATTTTGATCACGTGCTTTAAGAGCTACTCGTATTTTCAGTTTTCATAAATGCCATATGATATGATGTATGATCATATAGACTCCAAGCTTATCATTGTTAAACTGTCATGCCTTATATAAATCAGGTTCAGTTAGCCAATAAAATAAAGCACTTAAAATGGCCTAACAATAGTGGCTAATTAATGATGGCTCCAAATTATGAATGGGGTTTCAAAATTGTCAAATGGCCTGATATAAGAATAGATTGTGTTTTTGGTTGACAATGGCTTGCCAATGGAAATAATTTGGCTGAATGACATGGAACTTTACTGTGGGAGAGGAGATGCATTCGAATTCAATGAGATCAAAGATGTTGGCATTAGGAGATAGCAATGTGGAAAGAGATAGTTTCTTAACAATATTGTTTGCTTGCTAATTGGTTAATGTCTGGCAAAAGACACAGAACCTTCTTCAGGTTATTATTACTCACCACCATGTACCACTTCATACATAATCAAGGAAAGTGAGTGTCAGTCTTGTATCAGAATATTTCCAGCTCAGCAAAATCATTGTTGGAAAACTCATTTACTCTAACATCTCAGAAGGTGAATATCCAGCATGGTTAGAATTATTGGCATGGGTATATCAAAGAGCAATTTTTGGAGCCATGTCTGCTTAGTATAAACCTAATGGTAGATTGATTGTTCTTGAGCCACACACATAGTGATGACTACTGATTACAAGGTATCACAGAAGAAAGGTTCCAGATTTTTGGAGTAGAGAAAAGCCAGAAGCAGATGAGGATTGAGAAGAGGCGCCCCATGTCCAATTGCACATTTGTCCAAATACCTCTTGTAGTTTTGATGGTTTGCACAAATGATGGGTAAAATTCTCAAGTTTAGTTCCAACAGGAAAGAATTGATTGAAGAGTGTTTTTGTTAAGGGTGACTGAGAAAAGCCAAAGAAACCGAAAATATAGAAAATTACTGAACCAAGAGGCAGAAGTTATAATGTGCTGAAATGTTTGAAGGTGTAATTAAAGTGAGAGTTGGAGGAATCCAGCAAATAAAAAAGATAGAGATGCAAAATGGAGTTGAAAATGTACTCCATCACAACGTTGAAAATTTGCAGAAATAGATGAATAAATAAGACCGATCTAAATAATGGTTGAAAAGTGAAGGGAAATGTTGACGTCATCTACATTTTATACTTAAAGGTTTATATATTATAAGTAATTGATACAATGGTGAATATTTTAGTCACATTTTCTCAACAGATGAAATTTACTTAAATTTATTCAACACTGGATTATCTCAATAACTATGTTTTTCTAAATTATTGTTATCCTTAATAATGTATTCTCTTTTATGCTTGTCAATTCTTTTGATACAAAGTGTTGCTAGCAATGTATGATTTAGTCCAAACTTGTCCAGCGACCATTTTATGAACGGTGGAAGATGCTTGAGAAAGAAGTGATTGAACCAAGGAATCAGGAACGGTTCCAAGGCAGAAATTCTTACTATAAATATGACATGGAACCATTCCGAGTATTCATCTCTAACCTTTAAACTGGGTATATTTTAAGGTTTATTTTCCTCTGTTACCTTTATTGATAGGTTTAAAATTATCAGGTGAGGAGAAAAGATTTTTGGTTGCTCTCTACTGTCACAAAGCTTTTAAAGGAATTCATTCCCAAGCTTTCACATGATGCAGATGGTCTCATATTTCAGGTGGGTTTAATCTCTTTCATTGTATTAAACATGTGGATGAGATTAGCTCTTTCAGGTGAATAACTTATTTCTGGCTCAGTGCCATGCTGGCAGCTGGCAACTGGCAAGTCGCCTACTTTTTGTCATGTGGTTTGTAGCCTTAAGATGATTGGTTCTCTAATACCAGGGTCTACAATTTACTGCGACTTTTTCAATGAGAATGGATATCCTCCTAGTTTCTGTAGTGTTCTTAAAATGACGTCCGGTGAAAGACAAAATATGCCTAGACTAGGTCATAGAGGATAACAGTTACCTAGACTCAGTCACAGTCCAGATACACTGGTCCATTTATTTTATTTTCATTCAAATCCTCCTTATTAAAACTGAGTGTTTTCTTTCTCTTTTCCTTTTGTTATTTAAGTGAGTGGAAGTTGTTACTGACAATACTAGTAAGTTGTAACCAGGGTTGGGACGATCCTTACATACCTCGCACTCATGAAGGCCTCTTGAAGTGGAAATATGCTGATCTGAATTCAGTTGATTTTCTTTTTGAGGTGGTATCATCAAGCTATTACGTATCTTGTTGGATAATACTCTTTTGATGTCTCTTGCTGCAATTATTGTTTGGTCTGGTCACTTGTAGTTTGTTGCAAATGCTCCCAACTAATTTCGAGCTTTGTGTTGACAGATTGAGAATGACTGTCAGCTACTTTTTCTATATGAACGTGGCAAAAAGAAACTCATGGAAGGGTATAGGGTTGCATTCGAAGGTCATTAAGACATTCATTATTTCATTATATCTGTCCATCTTGTGCAGTTCTGATGTTATTTAGACTATCTACAAAATATCTATTGTATGAGAATATGTTTATTCCCTAGTTTTATTGTGTTTCCTTTCATTTCCTTATTGTACTTTTGTAGTAGCTTTACCTAGATTGTTGTAGAAATAGGATCATTTGTTCAGTATCTAGTAGTACATTGTAACAGCCTGGGTGAGTGTATTTATCTGTCCTGTACAGCTGTCAATAACTGTATCAAGCTCCTTCTTGTGTAAGCCTTAACAGTCAGTTACATTTAATTGGGAAGCTTTTTGTGTAAATACTGTTTGTTACATATTGTTGTGACATTTACGTATTTAATAAAACTCACAAACTTTAATTTTTATTCTCTCTAGTCCTATCACAGCATATCAATATAATAGAATATTATTTGAATTCTTTATTCTCTCTGTGCTTCCTTCTCACCTAAGTGCTACAGTTTCAACAACAATGAGATTTCAGGTGTCACTGTAGAACAGGAAAGGGCAGAAGCACTTCTAGAAAAACTATAAAAAAATCAGTTTCTCTATAAGCTAAACTTAGCTTGCGCATAAGTGAAAAAAAAATTAAAAAATTACTAGAAAATATTTACAAATTAGTTTATGCTTAAATTAATTTTTAGTTTATAGAAAAATTAATTTCATTTTTTTCTTTTTTATTTTTCTCTCTTAGAAGTACTTATGGAGAAGTTTATCCAAATTTTTATTTAATTTGGTTGGTGTTTTCTTATCCTTATAACCAAATTCTAGCACCCACCAGAAAAGTATATATAGGAAGCAGTGTCTCAGTTTTGCAGGTTAATGCTTTGTTAATACTGTTTTACATGCACGTTTGTGGTCTGTTTTTATGTTTGCAGCTTGTTTGACTATTGTTAGTTGAGTGATTGCTTAATGGAATTTTAAAACCTGCAGAAGGTTCGGATCCCTTACATTTTTCTGGAAAGATCATTGAGTGTTCTTGGGATTCTGATAGACAAGAATGGATTTACAAGCGAATCAGAACAGATAAATCAACTCCGAATGACTTCAATACATATAGAAAGGTTCTATGCCAACACCTTTGCCTTTTCATTTCCCTTGATCTATCGGTCTGTACTTGATTTAGACCATTGGGTTGATCTATTACAGGTGATGCGAAGTATAAGAGACAATATCACAGAGGATATCCTATTGAATGAAATAAATGATATAATTCGCCTTCCCATGTATGCCGACAGGATAAGAACTGACAGCAAAGCCAATCACCATCCCAACATGGCCCGGAGAAGGTAATCGATCAGAAATTCTGGGCCTGTGATATTTCATGGTGGTAGAATCGTATGTTGAAAGTTTATTAACATCAGGTGTAGACAAGATCAAATGCCCACTGATATCTGTCCTTGGCCATCATCCAAAGGTTCTTCATATTATGTAATTAGTCAGTCTTAGTTGATACTTTAGTTGGTACAGGTCAAATGTAGGCTTGAATCCATTTCCTATTGTATCCAAATGTAAAGTTAGGTTTAGGATCGCAGTGTATATTATGTTATAGTAGTGATCATGACTGATTCAAAGGGTAGCTGTTTCTTGGAGTTAAGCTCCATTACACTGGTTAGAGTTTTCCCTGCATGTAAATATTAACTTGGGAAATACTAACTAGCTTTCCATTTTCTCCAATGCGGGTTTTATTCTGCACTTTTCCTTCTGAGTCTGAAGCAGCTTATTCTTCTCCAGTAGCCCTGTAAATCTATCAGATATTATTGCACTATAACGGTAGGGTTAGAGGGAGAGGCACTTGTGCTTTAAAAAAGTTCAACGGGGGGAAAACAAATACTCAATTCAAATATTTTCATAATAATTATGACTACTGAAAATAATTTCGGATTTTCCTTGGGTAACATTAACCTCAAAAGTGGATCAAGAAATACCTTTCAAGTGTGAATTATTTCTTTAAAACAAGTTGAATTAAACATGCACCAATTTTGTGCGTAACAGGTAGAATAAATTGTATATTTCTTAAAACATAAAATGGTATAATTTGTCTGAAATTTTGTGTTTAAGTAACTAGAAAGTCACCGATGGGCTTTGTTAACTTATTCTTTATGTACCCAAAAGATAAATTGACCTGGCTTACATAAACATACTTCACAAGTTAACGGGGAGAGAAATTTGCAGTAATTATCTATTAATTGAAAAACAAGTTTTCAAATCACTTTTTAAAATGACAAGTTTTGATCACTTTATTTAGATTTTATAATTACTAAAATATCAACGTAAAGATAGCATACTGCTACAATAAACTTGTGCCTTCATCTTGTTAAATCCACCAACATTGAAATGAACAAATGAAATGAAGCGACACACCAAATATACATGAAACATGCATAATTTTTATTCCAAAGGAATCACTACATCATTATACAAATGAGAGGGCTTGATATTTTTATCAACCAATACACAGCAAGATTTATTTAAGTCATTCTAGTAAATATAATGCTCAAGAGTGTTGTTCTTGCATCCTCTGTATTCGGTAAGCATGAATGTGGTATCAAAGTTTTGACCAAAAAGACTTCAAGCTCAAAACACTAAATTAATATTATGTACAGCAACCATCCTAGATAATTTAAAAACAACGATTAAATGCAATCCATCGAATGAAACAAAACGCCGTCTGTGGGAATCGAACCCACGACCACATGGTTAAAAGCCATGCGCTCTACCAGCTGAGCTAAGACGGCTTTGCTTAAAAGGATTAACTATTGTTATTTCATTTTTACATTTAATTTTTTGATTCTATCCGCATTCTACAATTCTCAGCTCTGCTAAAACCCTGAACGTGAGAAAAAAAAAAAAACTCGAGCTTGGAAGAAGATAATTATGAAGTGAAACCCACGAAATGATTGTTGCTGCGCCCTCTCGCTCCTACACTTATCCTAATCTTTTCCAATCTTTCTGTCCAAAGTTCAGTTCTTTGCAGCAGCCGTGCAGGTTGAAGCTGAAAAGGCTCACCGGAAAGAATCGCATTTGGGCATCCATTGGTAGTTACGAGGTGGGTGGAGGATACCCAGAAGTGGAAAAGGATGAAAAGAGGAGAAACAGAAAGTCCCCTTCAGACCCTACTCTAACGGAATCCTTCCTTAGAGGAGGGGAGCAAGTTATATCTGTTTTGGAAGAAATGATTACCCTTGTGCGTTACTACCACTGTTACTCTTATTACTAGACAAAGATGTTGCATTTCTATGCTTTAGATTTAAACTTTGTTGCATATAAGGTTGCTGTTATTGTCTTCTTTTTATGAAACCAGATATTGTAGTTTTTTTTGTAACCACAGTTAAAGACCATACTTCTAATAAAGACTGGATAACAAGCGTATTTGGACAAACAAACATCATGGGAAGTATTTTTAGGATAGAAAAATAAGAAAAAAAAAATGAAATGAACTTATCTATAAACTAAAATTAGTTTACGTATGAGTTCAAAATATGACAGTTTTCACAGATTAGCTTATACGTGAGCTAGTTTTTGTAATGGACAGGTTTATTGCATTTTTTTTCTTTTTATTTTTCTCTCCTAGAAGTTCTTATGGAGAAGTTTGGCCACTCTCGCTCGAAACTGATATATTCTTTGTTATTGTATGAATTGTTACTTAATTTGAAGTTTAGTTGGTGTCTTCCAATAAAATGCAATATGTTCTAATTATTTTTTTTTCATCTTTCTGCTCTAGCTAAATGCTTCTATAGTTTATTTGTCATTGACATAGTGTTGATATACTTTTTTGATTTAGGGTACTCTCAAAAGATGTTTTTTGTTGCATTTTTTTCTCTCCGTGTGGCTATGCATGCTTGTCACACACATTTTCTTGGTGAAGATAACTGATTATATATATGTGTGTGTGTGTCAGTTTTTGCGCAATTATGAGCAGTGTTTGGTTTATCTTCTTTTTGCAAATATTTTTTGTTTGTGGTCCTTTGCTTGATACATAGTGAATCCTAATGTGTGATGATTCATGAGCTTGTATTATGTGTACAAATTTGTATTCAGTTGGATGACATGGATATGGATGAGGAATCTGAGAGAGTAGCTGTGGAGTTGGCTGCACAAGGAGTTATAGGAAAGAGAGTTGATGAGATGGAGACTGATTTCATGACAGCCCTTGACTACATGATTCAGCTTTGTGAGAAGGATAAGGATGATAACGTATGGTTTTTCTTCTTTCAAGAGATTATAACTTGTCTAGATGAACTCAGAAATCCATGTGTTCTGTTCCGCCAAGAAAGTTTTTGTTTGCAATTATATTTTGAGGCAAATCTACAGAAGAATCCCTTGTAAGCAGAAACAGATTAATGTTTTCATTTTCTAAAGAAATTAATCTTCACTATTAGTATAAAAGTTTATACACTGTCAATCAATTAGATTTCACCTTAAGTATGAATGCTAAAATAATTGTCAGGATTGCTTAACTTGTGTAAAAGAGTTAACTTGTTAGAATAGGTGAACTTGTTTGATTTGTTTAACTTTTTGTTTCACTACTGATGTAAGATACATGATATTGTGTGTCCTTCAACCACACTGCCCTTAAATTTTACTTGATTGTTGATAGTATCCTTTAATTGATGATTGCTATTGCATAATTTTCTATGCTGGTGAGCAGTGAAACTTTGATGAAGTTGTGCTTAGGAATAAAGTGCTTATGTATTTCATAATATTGCATTTTAGCGCAAGGAACTGCTGGAAGTGATCAAAGAGACAATATTATCACATCTAACAAAAAAATGTCCGCCCCATGTAAGGAACTTCTTTGAGCTACTTCTTGATAATTTTTCTGACCAAAGGGTACCTCCTGATTACACGTGTTTTAGATTAATGTTGAATTTTCCCCTTCATATTTTAGGTTCAAGTAGTTGGTCTTCTATGTAGAACTCCAAAAAAAGATAGCCGGCATGAGTTGTTGCGTCGAGTTGCAGCTGGTGGTGGTGCATTTAAAGGTGAGAATGACTTGAAGATTCATATTCCCGGGGCAAATCTAAATGACATAGCTAATCAAGCTGATGATTTGTTGGAGGTATTTACAGAAACTTCAATTATATAAATCCACTGAGGTTGTCTACTGAACTTTAAAATGTCTAGTACTTATACTTGGGTGACGATTTGATTGTTTTTATACTGGAGGACGATTGCAAAATGTACTTGAAGACCTTGGGATTGGTCTAAGTTGGACTATCCTCTTTTACATGTCTTGACTCACAAAATGCCCAATACCATCTTATTATTGTGTATTTTCATTTTTGCATCTGCAAATCCTACTAATCAAATTACTGATACGTTTTTTTTTATCTTTTGTATCATATCATTGTGTCTTGTGTTTTACAACTTATTTTTTTGACGATTTAGGTGAAGTGGACTTTATATAGAAGTTGAGTTAGAAGATTCCAAATTTTGGGGGCCATAATGATATATATTCTCTTAGTTATTTTTGTTTTGCTATCAATTTCTGTATATTAAATTATTTTCTTGTCTCCGGGAGCTGCTTCTTTAATTCTTGTCAAAACTGTTTGGTTAATTTTTGGTGTTGTGTCATATTTTGGCAGGCGATGGAAAATCGTCGCGTTATCCCGGACCGAAAACTACTTGCAAGACTTGTTTTGATTAGAGAAGAAGCTCGCAATATGATGGGAGGGGGAATTTTGGATGAAAGAAACCACCGTGGATTCTATACACTTCCTCAGCCTGAGGTATTTGAAATATAGTTTCCATATTTTGGTCTTAGCATGGTTGTCACTTCTACTGAAATATTACCTAGCACAACATTTCAGTTTCACAAGATACTACTGTTTGTTGCTAAAAGGGTTGGGAAATCAAAACTGCATAGATATATGATCTTTCTGTGTCAGAAATACTATCTTGGCATCCTTAAAACAGTTGACAGTGCAGGTGGAATTCTTGACCAAATTGGTGGCTCTAAAACCTGGGAAAAAGGTGCTTGATATGATAAGAAATGTAATGCAAGGAAAAGATGAAGGTGCAGACAAGTATGATGAGGAGGACACTATAGATTCCGAACCAGTTGAGTTTCTAGGAAAGGTGGGTTGAATTGCATCCTTCTCATGAGTTATGTAAATAAGGGGTGTGTTTTGTTATGTAAGTTATAGACACTTAAAAGCCTATTTAACTTGTCTTGGATGATATGCAGCCAGTTTTAACGGGGGAGAAGACACTCCCAGTACGCCCTGGCATGTTTCTTGAGACTGTATCCAAGGTGATGCTACATCATTCTTTTTGTGTTGAATGTATTGTTTTGAAGACAAGTGGGCATAAAGTATTTTGTCCAGTTGAAAATTTCACATGTTGGACACATGTTCTTTTTCACCATGATACTCTCTCACATAGTTCTTGATAAACACTCTGATTGTCACATTAGATTTGAATGATCTTTATTTGTGTAATTCATTTCAAACTAATGTTTCTCAATTCTTATTTTTACAGGTTTTGTCTGGTTTATATGCTGGAACTGACTCTGGCATCACTGCACAACATCTGGAATGGGTACATTCTTTTTCTCAAGTTCATAAATATTTCTATTTTCAAGGTCAATGTACCTGTAGAGTATGTACTATAAAAGCTGAATTGATTGTGCCTGAAGAACTGTTCAAGTCTTAAATACTCAATTGTTACTCCTATAGAGCATTATTGTTACTAGAAGCAATGATGGTTGGTGGCATGATGCTAATGTGTTTGGTTTTGCTGATTAAATCATCTTCTAAAGTAAACAGGCGTGCATATGATCACTTTAATCAGTTTTTCTCTTGTTCTTTACCTTGCTTTTCAGGTTCATAAGAAGACACTTGAAGTTCTTCAGGAAATAGCATTTGGCTAATTCTGTCTCATGATTTTTTTTATGGTGAGGTGAAGCATGTTGGCCCTTTTTGTATCCACTATTTTTGCCTTTTGTGCTGCCAAAAAGACTGGTTAGGCTGTTCAGGGACAATGTAAAAACACTACATGAACTACTCATATTTGCAAAAAATGACAATGTAAATTTATCATGTAAGATCAAGAATGCCAGAATCAAATCTCTGAATTTTAATTGGATTCTTTAGTATAGGGTTTATTACTGCATCCAAATTATTGCTTGTTTTAAATATTAGTAGTTCTATTACAATTTTGTCTTTCAATTGTCTTGGTTAAGAGAGGAGGGGGAATATATATCACCTTCAACCTTAATTCATAAGGGAAATAGAAATAGAATATTTGAACATAGCCAAACAAACTCTAGTCCAAGGTTAAGAGGTAAGAGTGTTTGCTTCTGAACTTCTCTTTGTTTCTTAAGAACAACTATGATGGAGTCACTGAACTTTAAATCAAATAATACTTTAGATTGAATAATACTTCATTTAGATGCAATGATTAATTAGCATACTTGAAGTCAAAATAAGTCTAAATCTCATAAGATTATCCAGAATGATGATATTGTAGGAGACTTGAAGTGAAAACAAGTTTGAATCACAACCTTCATTCAAGTCATTTGTCATTGTTCTTATGATATATTCAGAACTATTTTTGCATAATTAGTTCAGGTGATCTCTCCTGAAAGTGGCTTAAAAAAGGTGCACAGGAGGTAATAAACGATTATGTTAAAAGTTTAAATTTGCTTATTGGTGCCGTTGTTTAAAGACGTGGATTTATGTGAAATTGGAACATGGCAGTGATACAAAGGCTTTTTGTCCCAACAAATACAAACGGCGAGAATTTGAGGTAGTCATTTGCAATATCTTTTGAAAGGGTGACGTAGGAGAAGTACGTATAATGATTTAGCGAAAATATGTTTAAGATTTTTCTATTCATTTTAACAATTTATTTTTACTTTTCATTTAAAAAATTTAATTATTACAAATAAAGGTGGCGAGATTAAGGTTCTAATTGATGTGGTCGTTATTAATAATTTATTTTTTATTATTTTTAGTTCAAGTTATATATACCTGCAGGTCACGGTGAGATATTAATACTTAATAAATATTTATTTATTATTTTTTTCAGTTATAATATAATTTATATGTTTAAAATATTTATTTAATATAAATTTTAATTATATACAAGTAATTATTTTTTTTACAATATACAAAAGTTTATGATTAATAGAGCGAGAAAAGGGTGTATACTAAAATAAAAGATAAAACATGTTTTTGGTTATTTTAGAAAAAATTCTAAAATTTTATCTTTCAATTAACATTTATAGAGAAAGAAAAATAACCTAAATAGTTCTTGAGTAATAAAAAATAGATCTTTAAAAAATAGAAAAACTGAAAAGAGGAATTAAAATCAAACTTTAAAACGCGTTAGGCGGCTTATATTGAGATAATGAGAAAATTATATTTATCTTAAAATTAATTAATTTTAATTTGTAAAAAAAATAGTTTTTTCTTTCACTTCTAGAAAAGTATATGAAAACAAATGACCTTCTACCTTTGTTCTTTATTTTCTTCTGTTAAAAAAAGAAAACCAAAATACAAATTCGTTGTTATTACCAAATACCCAGTCCCATTTGAACTCAAACCTAAATGCCCAGTTGTTCAGTTGAACTCAGCCGCAAAGGTAAACTAGCTCCTTCTCTCATCGTTGTTCTTCGCGCATCAAGTGAAGGTATGGTCTCCAAGCATAAAAAGAACCTTTCTTTCTGCTTTATCTGTCTCAAAACGAAAGAGTGGAATCAATTTGTTTGAAACTTTAACACCCAGAGGCTATTTAACCCCTCTAATATTATTTATTATCGTTTTGTTTCATGCAAGGCTTCAACAAGATTCTGGGTTTGGCTCGTTGGCGACAAGACAGATTCTTTGGCTAAGGTTAGTGAATTTTCTTTCATCAACAATAACGAATAAATTAAAAGAGGCAACAGGGTTGTCCCAATGTACAAAACTGAAACATATTAAAGACAAAAACAAAAGAACAATATTATAAGATTTTCACAGTAAAGTTGATGACTTTGTTTAATTTATTATCTGTGTTTCCTTCTGTTATTCTGCACCTGATGGAAAACTCTTTAATCTGTCAAATTCCTGTTACTGCTTTAAGGCATAAACTACTAGAGTTGTTTTTAATTCAATTCTGGATTCGGAATCAATTTTTCAATGCGAGACTAAAATTGTTTTTATCTTGATTGGTAGTTTTATCTTTCAGTTGGGGTTTCATTAATTTTCCTTCCCTTGGTTGGTTTGTTTTGGGCATATGATAGTTGGATATATTTTTTTTTACTTGCTATGTTTGTTCTCTTTCTTTTACTAACTTTTATTTTATTTTATATTAAAATTTTAATAGCAGTTCAGATCTTATAGTCATCAGTTTGGCCACATGAAGCGCAGACGCATGAAGAAAAGATTGAAACACCCTGTTGAGCCGGATAAAAATTGTGAGACTGGGATTGAAGATGTTGCTTGGCTTTGCTCCCTTTCAGAATCTGAGCTTGTAAGTCTCTTCACTTGTTCATTCACGATCACATTTCATGATCGTTTTCTTTGTTTTAGACTATCTAGGTTGGTTGCTTTATATAATGTTAGTTTTGTGCTTGTAAGTGTTTTGGTCAAAACTTTGATACCAGAAGTCATGCTCAGATTTTCGGAGAATGCAAGAATCACATTTTTGAGCATTCTCTTGATATAATTGTAATATTATTAGGGTAGGTAGATGGGTGACTGTACACAGGGGACGGAGATAAGATATCTTCACATTAAAAACAAAATTAATAATGATAATACTAAATGTAATAAAATAAATCTTGTGGTTTAATCTCCTTTGTATAATGCTGTAGTGATTCCCTTGGAATAAGATTTTTGCACGTTCGATGTTTATTGGGTGTGTCCCTTCATTTCACTTGTTCATTTCAATGATGGGTTTAACAAGATGAAGGTGTAGTTTTGTATAGCAGTATCTTATCTTTACAGACCTGTTTGATTGAAGAGAAATGCTAGAGACTTTTTAGGATTCAGATTTGTCATTTTATTTGGGAAAGAATTGCATTTGTGGATTTTCTTTGGTGCTTGATATTTCCTCACTATTATCTGGAGATTAGACAGCCTTACTGCATTTTTTAATGTTCCTTTTATGCTTTAGATTTTTTCTTGGGTATAATTGCACTTTGAGTTTTGAGGGTTTAGGGTGGGTGACAAAGTCTGTGTCTTAGACCCAATAGTTCATTAAAGAATGACTTGTAATATAGCCATGCCTTAGATCAAGTTATATGTGCAAATCTAGTTTCAGGTATACCTGGTTACTTATGGCTAGTTGAGTTATTCTTGTTTCTTGAATTTGGATGTGTTCGTTCACTTTCGAGTGCTATTTCTCTTGTAAAAATTTGTGATGGTCAAAATTTGAAATTTTCAGGACATGCTGGTTGGCTTGAAATTGTTGATCATCCAGCGAGCAAAAATGATAGGTTGTAAGAAGATGGCTGATAAATTCAACCTCAAAATGATTCGAGCTATTGGTATGCATTCCTTTTTAATTTGACTGGATTGCACTGTTATTCTGTTCATATAACAAGAATTCAAGAATAAATTTAATCAACATTTAGGATGTTCTTTGCTTCTTTTCATCCATTGAAATCATTGAAGGACACTGGCCTGTCCTTGGCTGTTGTGTGTGTAATGTTGCATACATACAATGAAATGCTATGAAATTGCTGTCATACTTCATCATTTGCGCCATCAATTTGAATTTCTGTGATTTAGAACCGAAATTTAATTGGATTTCACTGTACTCGTTGTGAATTAATTGAAATTCGTACTACCATGTGCATAAAATTCAATCCACTTTGTGTCCTTTGTAAGACATGATTTTGTAATTACCTACAGTTTCTAACTTCTAATGGACCTCTGTGCAGCACTTGTTCTAATGGAACATCTAAAGTCACAGCTAAAGGAATCATCACTTATATCCAATACTGCAAGATCAGCTTCAGTTTTAGATGCTTGCAACCTATTGAAATCTAACAATGAGGTTGATGTAAATATTGACGAGCTAAATACAAGTCTTGGTGCTGATATACAAACATTTCTTGTAAGGTATGTGTACCAAGGTTATTTATATTTATGAGAAACCTCCAAATATAAGTGTCTCTATGGTAGCGTGAACTGTTCTAGCGGTTGTCCATAAATTAGGAGAAATTATCATATATAGAACTAGCACATGTACATGGTCCTGACCAATCTTTACATGCCATACTTGAGATTTTCAATTTACAAGAACGAATTAATAACCATCATGCTGTCATGATCTTGATTAGTCTTTATGCTTCATCATGTAATTAAGTTTTTCAATTTACTAGAACGAATTAATGAGCATAGACTATGTGTCATGTTGAAATCAGTTGAGACTATGGCAGTACTAAGACCATATAATAATTTCCTGAAAATAGACTGCATTTTCAATTGATTTGTGATGAAAAAGATTTTGGATTAAATTGAATGTTCTGAAAAACTGCTTTCTGTCCAATTGACCACCAGCCCTTATGAGATTTATTTATTTTAGCAATGTTGATATATTATTTTTCTGTGCAGTCCACCACCATCCAAACGAAAACGAAAGAAACAAAAAGTTGGAAGTGCTGAATGAAAGATTTGCAGTTATTGGAGGACCTAAAATTTTTGGCTTATCTTGATCGCAACACCTCTAGTTTTTGCTTTGGAAACTCTCATTTTGAGTTTCTCCCCGATTGCTGAATTTGCATACAAGAGTAATTAATTAGGCTGCTCATAGTGTCAGCTGGGAATTTTGTTTTTCATTTCTAAAATGTAATTTTAAATACTCTTTCTTAAAAATTAAACATTGTTCTATATATATAATACATGAACAATGTTTAATTTTTAAGAA
>Ga0123340_1000977_pt1 | contig 22325 bp, 11 predicted proteins | sample SirMexnodulemix_FD_89961 | JGI IMG/M metagenome (GOLD analysis project Ga0123340, IMG submission 89961) | Root nodule microbial communities of legume samples collected from Mexico - Siratro Mexico nodule mix | ecosystem: Host-associated > Plants > Roots > Nodule | place: Mexico: Nepantla...
AAATTACATTATTTACGCTATATACATAAATCATGTTATTTACATAAAAGTTATATTATATAAACTTTTAAATAAAAGTAAAGACGTGAAAATTTCATACTAATTATCTTTTCATTCTTTCAACTGATTTTTCTAAGGACAATATTCCCACATTTCATGTTTTTCTTTCATGGCAAATTGGCATTGGTAAAAAATAAATAAAACACAGCTTGTTCAGATAGTCTGCATTAACATTAGGAGTGAAGCAGCAGATGAAGCAATAAATTCTATTATTTGAATAGGATTTGTTTCACCTAACTTGGCCATGAAAGAATTCCATTGTAGATATCCAAAAACACAGATGACAGAAACAAGGATTATGATGTTTGAATTAAGAATTAGATGGATGAGAGTTAGGATGAGGAGGATTGAGAATGGAAGGTAATGATAAAATGGCATGGAGAGTGATGGTTTGAATGTCGGGTAGTGACTGACTGGTAACTGAGGGAGTCAGAGGAGATGGTTGAATGGAAAGAAAAGGGATAATAAGTGTACGTTTCTTTGCCTCTGTCCCTACTCATTACTGCTCAACTCTCTTCTCAACCCTGCATTCTGCACTCTGCATTCTGCACTCTGCATTCTGCACTCTGCATTCTGCACTCTGCACTCTGCACTCTGCACTCTGCATTCTGCACTCTGCACTCTGCAATCTGCACTGTAACACTCTATTTACTTCCTTACTTCTCACCCTTTTTTTCACCAATACAATAACACTCCCACTCACTCACCCCACCACTACATTCACAACTCTTTTTTCCTAAAGCTGACTTTCCGCACTTTCCTTTCATTTTTCTCGCCCACCTCATCAGCAATCATCAAACTCATGCTTCTTTTTTCACAACTATATAACATTATATCTGTCAAAGATTCCAAATTTTTACATCGTCAGTCTCTTATATACACGTTAATATGTTCATAAATTAGCATTAGGTTCTTGACTAAAAGTATCTTAGATTTATTAACACAAATAAATCCTGTGTTACGAAAAGATGAATCTGAAATTACATGAATAAAAAATTTGGTTACACGTGACCGAAATGGCAGGGACATAGTAAAGTTAGATTATGTTGTTTGGTGTTGTTACTGATATAGTGAGCACAAATTCTTCATCACCTTTTTTTTTTTTGAGAAAAAGAACGGAACCCTTCTCTCATGCACTTTCCGAGGCATTATTAAAAGAAAAAAAATTGTACCTGCTTTGCCACTGGAAATATAGCCCTCAGAAGGAAATGTCATACTTGGATTATTTATGCTTTATTTATATACTTCCTAAAATTATGGTATATTATGAGCCCAATTTGACTTCTATTTTTTTTACTTAAACACAAATGTGTGTAATAACTAATGAGAACTTGGTTTTGTCTAATCATGGAATACAAAAGAAAAAAAAAGTGATTTATGGAGTTAGTCCTTTTAGTTAGGCAGGTGAATATTTGTAAAGAGCAGACACTGTCCAAGCTTCTTCCACTGACCCTATTCATGTGGTAGGACCTTTCCTGATATTTAATAGGTTAATAAATAAATAAAGAATAATAGGACTTGGAAAGTAGAATATTCTCTTGTTTTCTCTTTTTTAGCTGTTTCGTGTACGAGAATTGAAAAATATAACGATATTTCTATATATGCAATACACATTGTGATCAAAAGAGAGAGAAATATGATAGCACTGATTGAAAATGTATTATATGTTCCTGGTATGAGTGTGGGTCAATTGGTAGAAAAAGGTTTCTCAATCACGATTAAAGATGATTTACTCAAGATAAATGATTTAAATTAAAGGTTAGTGTTGAAGTCTCCTCTTTAAAAAAGCAAAACATTTCAAACAAAGCTTCAAAAAGTTGAAAGTCACTATCTTATAACAACTGTGATTGCCAAATTAATTTGGCTTTGGCGTACGAGGTCTGATCATTTAAACTTCAATTGTTCGTAACACTTAGATGATAATGAAATGGTAATTGAACTTCCTAATATTTTTATGCCTGATAAAATGTGTGAAGATTGTCCAATTGATAAACAGTTAAGAAATGCCTTTAAATCACACATTCATAAAAGAGCTACAGAATTGTTACATTTGTATATTCTGATGTGTGTGGACCTTTTGAAGTATCTTTTCTACCTAAAAACAAAGTCATTTCATTTGTAGATGAATATAGTTGTATGATGTGGTTATACTTGATAAAGGCGAAAGGTGATGTGATTGCAGTCTTTAAAAAATTCAAACCTATGGTTGAGAAGCAAAGTGAGAAGGCTATGAAGATACTTGAAACAAAAGGAGGTGGAGAATATACATAGCATGAATTTAAGTCCTATAGTGTAAAATATGGCATTGAACATGAAGTCATAACTTTATATACCCCACAACACAATAACTTGGCAGAAAGAAGGAATAGAATTGTTCTTGACATGGCAAGAAGTATGATAAAGCAAAAGAAGTTTCTACACTCATTTTGGGAGGAAGTAGCTTCTACTGCAGTTTATGTGTTGAACAAGTGTTTCAAAAAGAAAGTTGAAGGAGAAAGTTTCAAAAAATGTTTGGTTTGACATAAAACCAATAGTGAACCATCTCAAAATTTTTGTTCACTTTGTTTTACCCATGTTCTAGATACTAAAATAAGGAAGCTAGAAGATAAGAGTAAAACTACAATCCTAGTAGGATATCATTCTACACGAGCCTATAGACTTTATAATCCAACTAAAAAAGTATGTATCAATAGAGATGTGGTTGTGAATGAAGTAAAATGATGGGTTTGAACAACTCATAGCAACAGTCTCAAAATCAACATTGTTCTGATACTAATTAAAAATGTAGAAGAGAAATAAGGGAGTGAACTTGACAAAGGAGATAACAAAGGTAGAGAAATTTACTAAAATACTTGTAGATTTTGAAATACTTCCAAATAATGTACTGACAAATAAAGGAGATTTGGTGCATTTTTCTTTGTTGGTAGAGGTTGAACCTATTGATTATGTGGAAGCAATGAATCAAGATTTGTAGAAAGATACGATGATAGAAGAACTACAAGCCATAAAGAAAAATCAGACTTGGATTTTAACTAAACTGTCTTTTAACAAAAGATCAATTGATGTTAAATGAGTATTTAAGTTTAAGCTTAATCTTGATGGATCAGTTGTCAAACGTAAGATGAGATTGGTGATTAAGGGATTCTCACAAAAGCAAGGTCTTGATTATTCATAAGTGTTTGCTCCAATTGTAGAATTGAGATAATAAGGTTGGTTGTGGCATTGGCAAGTGGAAAATAGTGACTCTTGTTTCAGTTAGATGTGAAGTCAACTTTCTTAAATGGTTCACTAGAGGAATAAATATATGTCACACAACCATCTAGATTTCAAATTGAAGGTAGTGAAAACAAGGTGTATAAGTTGAAGAAAGCTTATAGCTTGAAACAGACTCCTAAAACTTGAAATAAGAAGATAGATTATTTTATGTTGAAGAATCATTTTCATAAATGTTCAATTAAGTATAGTGTGCATGTAAAGCTCCAAAATAATGTGAATTTTCTATTGATGAGCAATTGGGTGGATTATCTACTAATCATAGAAAGTGATCTCTAGGAGATAGAACATTTTAAAACTTTATTGATGTCTGAATTTCAAATGATATAGTTGAGAAAGCTGAAATATTTCTTGGGAATGGAGTTTGTGAAAAAATGCAAGGGAACTATGCCTCATCAGTAAAAGTAGCGATTGAGATGTTGAGAAAATTCAATATGAAAAATTGTAATGTCGCAACAACTCCAATAGAAATGAGTATAAAGTTAAGAAAATGTTATAAACCATACTTTGTACAAACAAATGGTTGGTTCATTGAGATATCTTTACAATAGTTTAAACAAATGTGCTTGTTTTGTGTATTGAGTTTTGACATATACGTTTTAACAGAGATCTTTAAGCTTCACTAATGATCTAAGTCACAAAAATTAAGATAACAGGTGGTGAGAAGCTGATGAGGTAGTCTATACACAGTGGGACCTGTAACACCCCACAAAATAAAGTATGCATACTACTCAGCATTCTACTAATAATCATTAAGATTCATCGTACAGTCATCCTTTAATCTAAAGTATTTCAAAATCACACAATCATAATTCTAGTAAGACTTATTTACAATACATTTCTAAAGTTTTTTCAAAATAAATCCTATCACTATCAACATCCCTCAACCTAATTGATCCTCCACAGATCTATCTGCAACACCATCTGCACCCGTGTCAAAATACTATTATCATAAACAGATATCAAACACAAGCACAAAAAAATAAATGATAAGCTAACCAGCAAGTCAAAGTCATTCAATCAAGCACAAGGTTTAACACAACTCAAACACCTTAGGATCATCCATCTTAATCAATTTCATACATCATTATAATGATAAGACACTAACACATTACAGACTTGACTATACTTTCGGAAGACTCATGTATTAAATAGATCCTGAGATATGCACCTGTCATACATTTCCAAAACAAATGAATCATCAATCATGTATGACAAGGTTAGTCTCCCTGAGACTTTTCTGACCAGCTATGCTTAAAGCTGCAGTTATCCCATTCAGACTTCCTTTGACTCTCACCACCTGGTAATAGATAGCTTAATAAGTCTTTCAAAAAATGATAAATTCATGTATAGGTTCTATGTGTGGTGAAATAATGGTACCATGTACTTGATTGTATCTAGCTTACCATTGTCCTCTTTGTTGTATTTGAACTGTAATGATGGTATTATGTACTTGAGTAGATAGTGAAGTTGGAATTGAAACATTTGAGGTGCAATAGGAATTTTTTAAGTTTAAGCACTCTAGTTTAAGATTTTTGACTTTTATATATATAGGAAAAGATTGTCTGTGTTTTTGATTTTCCATAATTTATATGTGTGTCTGAAGTAGAAAAATTTATACTGATTTTGATTCTGTAATGTCAAGTACAAACTTTATTTTCTTAAGCTTATTTTCATTTTTATTTCATGTTAGTTTAGATTTGTTCATTATAGTTCATTATACTTTATTTTAATTGTGAACTATAAATATTTTTAGAATATTTCAATTTTAAAGTGTATTAATATTAGAAGTTAATAACAAAAATTAAAATCAACTCTTTTCTCTTAAAAAATAAATCATATTAGCTATTACAATTAGCAAATAAGGAAAGTTGCTTTTGTAATTGATTTTTGGTGGGAATGCCTTCTTCTTTAACTATTTTATATGTATTGTTTTGACAATTTTTTTATTATGATAATAGTTATAATAATTCAATTTTTATAAACATTTTCTTACTATTTAATCTTTAATGTTTAGTAATTATTTTATATTATAATAATTGAATTTTTTAATTGTATTAATTATTTTTTACATCCATACTACAATTAACGTATTTCAATGAAAAAATAATAATTTAATGAAAGATAGAAATGAGTTTGAAAATGATAAAAGTAAAGAAATATAAACATTTACCTGCAAACTAATACTTAAGTCAATAAAAACTTTATGAAAATATTAATTTATTTAATGAAAAAATTAAGTACTTACTCTATTATACAATATTGATATTACTATTATTATTATTATTATTTATAGGCTTTATGATTGTAAATAAATATTTAATAATTAAAAGACACAGTTAGTTATATTGTATATTTTAGTACTTTGTTAAATAACTACTTTGTTAAATAACTAAATAATTATTAGTTGTTTATTTAAAGTAAACTCAGGGTTGCCCATCTAGGAACAAAGCTCAGGAAATTTTTTCATTTCAATATATATTTTCTTTTGACAATCTACAGCTAGATATTAAAAATTTAATGACTAATACTTAAAATATTTATATAATTTCAGTAGAGTGCAAAGATCTTTCACAATTCACTATATTCTCCTTGACAGTTATGGATAGAGTGAGTTTGACTTTTTTTGTTTTAGTTCTTTCTAAATATATTTTAAGTTAATTTTTATTACTAATGATCTCAATATATTATTTTTCATTATTTTAAATCTTTATCGAAATACTAAAAATAAAAAATAATAAGTGTAAGAACTAAAAAAATAAAAAATATTATAAAAACTGAAAATTATATGTTTCCAGGCACATGAACATAAATTTAATTTCTCTAAGAAAGACTAAATAAATAATTAAATTTAAAACTTTAATTTATTTATCTGATACAATTTTATAGACAGGATTTCAGACTTAAATCTTTATAAAATGTTGATCTTATTAAAAGTCCGACTCTATTTTTTCTTTAGGTTATCTAATATTTAATACACAAAAATAAATTTAAACAATTAAATAAATTGATAAAAATATAACTTGAAGATGTCACAAAAATAGATTGTCTCATCATATTTAAAAATGATCTTAGATGGCCATTATAAAACTTACCTATCTATATTAATGTGGACGTGGACTATAGGAATTAAAATGGATTGAATTAGATTAGTTAATTAATTAATTAATCAATTTTATGTAAAATAAATCTTTACCTATTTATACTGCATAGATTTTTGTTAAAAGGTTATTGAAAAATTATCTTACAAAGATCAACAAACCTGCTTCTTCTAGACATGTCAATGGATCTATATATGATGAGTTCAAGGGTTTAATTTCTATGTCCAGTAAAGATTTTGTCCCCATTAAACCGTGGATTATAAAGTAATTATTATAAAAAATAACAAAATAATATATTTTGTGATAACGTGTGAATTAGATAACATCGTGAAAAAAGCTTGTGAATAGTTATATTATAAGAACAAACATTTTGTAAGGAACCAAAACATATATGCGAATATTATTTGTTATGCACAAAGTAGACCAAACATTTATGTAAGCATCCACAACGTAGTTTATTATATAACTGTGGTCTCTCATTTTACTATTTCATTGGGATGTTGTCCACAGAACTCAGGCACATGCATCCGACCTTAATCATTGGCCCAGTTCTGCTGCTCAACCATCAAAACACGAGCCAAATGAATTCAACAACCACGACAAAAACACTTTTGCCAATCCTTTTCATTTTGTTTCCACAAACAAACCTTCTTTCTTAATCACGGGTGTTCTTTATGGAGCAAAACTTAAACACAATACTCGATACTATCAGTGTTATTTTCTAATTAGAGTTAAAACTTTATCTCAATTATATATGTAATGAAAGATTTCATAAGTTATTCTTTAATTCTGGTTTAGCTTGCACTATGCTACCAACAAGTTTGAAAGAGTTTAGAAGTGACAAACAGGGAAATTCCTGGGACCATAAAGCACCCAAAACATGGTCTCAGCCAGAGAATGATGAATAAGTAAAAAAGGATGTGTCTTTGAGTGTTACTCAAACCACCAAAAACACAAAATGAAGGAGACAATGAGAGAGAGTATAAAGAAAGAAAGAAAAGAACATGGAAAGCAAATTGCACACAAACACATTGGATCCCTCAATGGAAACACATATAAACTTCAACAACAACATTTGAAAACGGATAGAAAAAGGGGGAGCAATTAAAGAGACCTCACAAATCACAACATAATTTGAACCCCACCATGCAAGTACATTATTGGCCTTTGATTCAAGTACAAGGACTGAAGGACCCCACTGTTCAAAGCTTCATTCAACCATCTGCAAACACAAAAATGCAGCTTATAAACAAACAATTCCGTAGCCACTTATGACCCCATAATGAAAAAGAAAAAGAAAAGCAAGACACAGACTCAGTCATAGTTCATTACCTCGTTGGGTTGTTGAACTGAAAGTTGCAAAATCATTAGAAGTGGGAATGGAGATTGAAAGCTGGGTGGTGGATGATTTGTCATCCAAATCTAGCCACGATCCTTTGCTCTTGGGGGGCCATTCATCGAAGAAGCGATGAACAGTTTTCTGAGGTTCCTCTTTTCCGAGTTTCACGAAAGTTTCAGACTTGATATCACTGCCAGTTCCTGATATGTAGCAACCCTGATCTTGCTGTGGCTGTTTTGAGTTGTTGCCACTGAGACTCTGAAGTTGCAAGTAGGAGTACTCGTTGTTGTCGTTGGACAAAGCAGAGCAACTCCTCTGTTTTGAAGAGGAAGAAGAGTTTATGGTCAGTGGTGTTTGTTGCCACGAATCTTCCATTGAGGAAGCAGAGAAGCTTCTCATTGTTCCAGAAGGTTCGGTGAAAAAGGCATGCTCATCCACCTCCTCTTTCAGCCCATATACATACCTGTTCCTTTTCCAAGAACAAAAGAAGGATCATTCACATATCACTCATAAGTACTTACATGTTGGTACATATTATAAAAAGATAAAATGAATCAAATTTCTTTCCTATGTTAAAAAAAAAAAAACCGTATTTAATAAATATGTTAACTTTAACTTGTAACAATAATAAGTGTTTGTAAACTAATCAGAAAATATCTTGGGAAACTTGTAACCAAACATGATAGATGTTTGATTTATGTTCTGCTGGAAGTACTTGTTGAGATGTTATGTAATACAGCTTTTAGTTATCAGAAAAAAGAACCTGCAGTCAGTGTTGTTGTTCTGAGAGCAAGAAGCAGTGTCGAGAAACAAGGGGGCACTGTTGTCTTGAAATGACAAAGGAACACCGGAAGAGGGTCTTGAGGGGTGATGATAGAGGAAGGAGTGGGAGGAATGTGGAGGGTTGTGGTGATGGTAAGTGTTATGAGAGGACACGGAGAGAGAATGAGTGGTTGGGGAGAGTGCAGGACTGTTTTTGGTGATTGATAAGATTGTGGGGGTTGAGGCATCTGTGATTGTTGTAGCTGTCGTTGGTGTTGTTTTCAAAACTTCCACAGGCTTTCTTGAACGGTTTTTCCCTCTGTGCATGTGCCTCTCGCAGTACTTTGAATCTGGATACGCCTCCTTCGAGCATCTCCATTTCTTCCCGTCTGTTCTCCTGCATCTCCCTGGCTCAGGGTCTATCTTCCTCCCCAACCCCATTGGCAAATAGTTCCACCCAACTGCATGCACACCAAACAAACTAACTCAAAACTATTCGTTCAAAAAGCCTCACAGTAACATCTAAAAAACAAGGTTTTAAGACATCACAGCTGATGTTGCAATGCATGTCTCGAAAACCTTGATGTTGACACTAAGATGATTCTTTCAAACCTTATGTATGTACAATACAATAATGATGATTAGTGTTGGAGGGTTTAAACAGTTTGTGTATGACAGATTCTAAGTTTTGAACTTTGTTAAGACTATTATGCAGAAATGTGAGATGGACTTACAGTGTTGAGACTGGTGAGGCAGGAGCCTTGAGGAGAGAGGGGAGTCCAAGTGGGTTCTTTTGATGGTGAAGAGAAGGTCAGGGGGGATGGAGATACCTGAAGCCATGTATTTGTAAATGAGGGCTTGGTGTTCAAGCTCTTGCCACTGGGAAGGAGTGAAGGGGAACCTGTTCCTTCCATTCATCATCAAGCAGAGGGAATGGGAAAGAACAGGAAAAATGTAAAGAGTAAAAAGGAATCAAAGAGCACAAAGGCTGATGAGTGATAGTAACAAATGAAACAGAAGCTATTCAGAGCACACAGTGTAGTTAAAGAGAGGACAGTTTCAGGTTCAGGCTCAGGTTAGGGGGAGAAATGTGAGGAGAGGAGAGAAGAGCGTTTCTGGGTTATTGCTTCTTGTTACATTTGCCCCTTGGTGTAGTAGAGTAGGTATATTTATTTCAGGGACCACTGTGTTACAGTAATAAACTAATGGTTCTGATTACATAGCATAGCTGCATGCCATGCCAATGCACAAATGCACACACATACTCTCTTTCTCTCTCTCACAGCTCCTATTATGACTGCACCTCTCTGCTGCTACTGCTTCTGCGACTAAGCTGCCTCTCTGGCAGCCCTTGTCTCTGACATCTTTACGGAAATCCATAAACTAAAGGAGAGAGAAAGAAAAGTTCCTAAAGACAAAAGAGGAAATAGTTATTATTGGTATTATTGTATATGAAACTATTTAAGCCTTGGTGTCTGAAGCCAATGCCTGTCTGAGAAGATTGTACGGTTGGAGCTTTTACTGCTACTAACTCATTTACTTTTTCTGTTCCTTTACCTCAGACTCAGACCCTCCCACTTACAATTTGACCTTTTTCCATTCGAGAAATGTAGAAAATGAAAGATGCACAGAGAAGACTACAACCCTACTCCTGCAACATTTTTCAACAAAAATATAAAACAAAATTGTATTTTGTTTAACTGGGGTTATTTTGTGTTGTCCTTTTGCTAGTTCCGTTGAAACAAGTTGGACGTTCTGTTAAAGCAAGGGTACTTAGGGAATCCAAGTTCCCAATATTTATCTGTACTTACAGTGGTTAGTGTTCAGATGCTGTGAACTTTATTCAGTGACTTGGTATTAGAACTTGATCCTCCGTTTACCCTGGAAGTTGAAGATCATTCCCATAGAAAATTTACACAGAAAACAAAACACCAAACTTTGTATGTGGATCCGTACTCAAAATGAAACGGCCCTCACATGCTTAAATATGCGATACGCCACCTTTTTTCTGTTTTATGCAAGACAGAAGAAAATGGCAGAAAGGAGAATTGTTTGAGTTTCATAAGCTGTATAAATTAATCAAAGGGAAATTGTTGAAACCACGTGCTAACTATTTGGCGCATCTAGTCTAAGCTAAGTACCACTGTGCCCTGATGGTCACTTCTTAAAAATAGTAGAACACTACAATATGAATGTAGATTGCAACGAAAAGCAGGTCAATAGTGTTGGCCTTGCTCGCCAAACATATATGGTCCAGGTCAGAAGGTTTGATGGAGCAAAACCAATCTAACCAAAAAGGGGACACATAACTCCGCAAGTAAAACTAGAGACATAGATTGGCATCACTATTTATGCTGTTTGGTTGCATTAAAACCTTTGGAGCTATTCTTGTGTTGTAAGTTTTGCAGTACAATTGCAAGATTTTTATCCCCCTTGTAAACACAATTGCCTAAACACATTGTCTCTGCCTTTGTACAACACTTCATTTCAGCAACCAAAAGAAAAGAAAATATCCGCATTATGTGTACGTATGTACTTTTCTCTTTCTTTGCTACCTGTTAACACTCAATTTTACCCCATATACCTTCATATAACCATCTAACTCTTTACCTCAATTTCCTTAGCTACTCAAACTTCCTTCAAATTCTAACAGATTTAAGTACTTTGCTGGTTAACTGGTATAAACACCCTTTCAACTTTATGTTGAAACAAGAGATGATATTGCACACAACAAAATATTTGTATTTTGTGTATACTTTAACACTTGCAAAGTGAAGTTGTGAGGTCAATGCTAAACTATATATGTCATGTAACTTTTCCTTTCTGAAAGAGTATTATTTTGTACCATTAACGTTGTCAAAAGGGTAGAATATCCTTTGATAGTTTCATGATATGTTAGCAAACCAGCATTCATTAACCTCACCAAGAGTTGAAGAAGCTTTATTAATATTAAAATTTGAAATTGATGATGTCAACTAGATGATACAATCCTCACATTTATTAGCAAATATTAATGTAAGTTGCTACCCTTTTGGTTGGAAATAGTTTTCCTTTGTCAAAATAAACATGAAAAATAAAGTAAATGGTAACCCCACTTCAACTAACCAACAAATGCTTGTGTAAATCATTTATCAGAGAAATATACTCACCAAAATTTATTAGGTTGTTGGATGTTTGACTCCATCTACCAACTTGGCAAATGTCAAGTGAAGCCTTTCCATTTTTGTTGTTTATCCGTGACAGGTGATAACCAAGTGAATTACTAATTTAAAAGGAAGAGTGAACTGTTAGAAAATATATGCATTATACCCTTTAGTTTTTTGTCAAACAAAATAACATTTTTAACAAAAATATATACAATGCAAACTGCAAAATTGCAGGTGATAGGCTATTGATGAGTATAATTTGTATGAACATTATCTTTGTTTCTACTAATTTGTACATTTGAGTGAAATAAAAGGGAAGGTGTGGATTTGCATAAAAATCTTGAAACCTTTTATAAATGAGAAAAAGTGGTAGTAACACCTGTGCTCCTTGCATTATTTGTTTCACTTTATGAAAACAGAGAGGCTGGGTGAGGTCTATAGGTACTTTCTTTTGATATTTTGCACTGATGGTCATAGTCAATAAGTACAAATGCTTAATCAAGGCTCCAGAAAACTACCAAGTTACTTGAAACGGTGACACATTTAAGAAGTAAAAGGTCCCAAGCAGGGACACATCAAATGTTTCCATTAATGTAACAGCCAGAAGGGTAAATCCCGGCATCTTTGCTGTAGCATTCTGGTTTGGAATCAAGCACAACTGAACTGCCACATCTTGGACTTGGACCACCCTCTTGCGTCTACACCACCCACGCTTTCTCAATGTCCCCACTTTCACTTGCAATTTCTATCTCTTCAATGCAAATTCAACGTCTTTAATTCCCCTCATTATTTTTCAAATTTTCAACACCTTCGATTTTAATGCAAAGCTTTTATCTTCTTCTTATTTCTTTAAAGTTAGTATAATCCAGAGTAAGCAAATATTCTACAGTTTTTTACCTTTATTTCAATTACATTCCCAACTAATATTGTGGTTTCAAAAATTTGTTCTAATAAAACAATGTACGAAAAGGAACAGGTTAAACAAAGGTTTTTGGTTTTTTTTTAACCCACCTACTTTTAGAACTAGTTTCCTCTCTTGGATTACCATAACTGTTACTAACAGATATTTATTATTAAGCTTTCTTGTCTAAGAAATATATTTAGTGCATACATTTTATACAAATGTTTTAAAAAGTTTATTCTAGTTCATTTTACAAGATTAAACCAAATAAGATATTAGATTTGGATGACGGGATAAAAAGTAAATCAATAGAAAAATAAAAGAAAGAAAGAGAATTAGAGTTAAAAGTAAAACTGATTGAATTAAGTGAAAAAAAAATTAGAAATAGAATATAAATAAGTAAAAAGTTTACATGTTTATATGATTGCAATGTCTTCATAGTATCTAGAGATGCTAAGCACATGTACCATAATTGTTTGGAATTGCTTCAAACATCGTTTTTGTTGGAGGCTTAAATTTTTTTCTAGTTGCTTGTTGAAACAACTATTATTTTGTAAATAAAACAAACTCTTTTTATCCACTTTCTTGATGAGTCCTTGTGAAGAATAATAATAATAATAATAATTGAAATACAACACAAAAAAGCAAACCAAAATATGATGAATACGAGCATAGCAAAATGGGGTAAAAAAATCATAAATAAATCAAAACAACATCACAATCAAATCAAAACAAAAAACGAATAATATAAACAAATGAAAATCTAAATAAGAAAACTACAAAATAAAACATCACTCCACTAAGGTGTGAAAGTTACTTGGCGGATTGGATAGAAAGGAAGAAGGGGAGAGCAAGTCAATTGGACAAAAAGGAAGAAAAGGACAGCAAGTGAATTGGACAAAAAGGAAGAAAAGAGCTTAAAGAATTACCACTGGAGAAAATTAATGTTACAAATGTGTTGTTGGAATATATGATAGTATAAAGTGATGTCTATTTAAAAAAAAATCACATTTTGTACTTCACATATTATTTTCACATATTATTTTCTGCATCTTCTTATGTTTTTGTTTAAGTGTGTTATGGATTTGAATCAACTTAATTATCAATATTAATACAATTTATTACAAAATTAATCATCTTCTACCAATAAAAATTCTGAATTGATAATAATTTCCATCATATAATGCAGAACCCATTTTGTCTATATTCCAAAGCGGAGATAGTATCAAACCGAAAATAATGTAGTGATCCAAACACACTTTTCATCGGATCATAGTCTTAAGAGCATAAAACATTGGTTGCAATAGATTAGATCAAAATTTAAAATAAGATGAATCATATCTTTTAGTACTGGTGCATGACCCAAAAAAAGACATTACATCATAGAATAAATCCCCTGCAACCCTTTTAGGCTTAAATACAACAATCAAATTAATATTTACAAGTACCGCAGACGCACAAAGCCTAAGGAAAAAGGGCCCAGGTACCGTTTTAGTGGCAGGGGCAAGGGAGAAAATCGAACCCAACATAGAAAAATTATACAACACTGAACTTGCGTTCAACCTTGAAACGAAACAATAATATAATATTACCAAAATATTCTGCATGGCAGCTCTATTCCCTTTGTAAGAAAGAGAGAACAAGGTCTGTATGTACAGAAAAAAGCTGTGTATCCACGAAAAGCTGTTTAGCACAAGCCAACAAAGGGGAGAAAATACAAAAACTGAATTAGTAGTCCGAAAATAGTATCAAATATAGAAATGTTTATCTACTAAATAAGGCAACCATGAGCAAAAAGATTATGCATATATTCTTTTTGCGATAGAATTGCTTCTCATTAAGCACATTAACTAGTGTTCTCACACGTATTTATGGTTTGTTGCATCAAATAACACAAAAAATAAGGTTTTGTTATTGCTAGAGACTAGCACAAACCAATTCCCTAAGTAAAAACTGATTGCACTTGAGATTCTAACGAAATGGTCCTTAGATTTCTACTCAAGGTTTTGAAACTTGCCAATGCAGCATGATTCTGAAGCACTAGAAAAAAAAATGATTGAAAAGAAATATCAGCCAGCAAGCAGGATCAACAGTTAAAAATCAAGTCAAATCCTGTCTGCAATACAACCACTCCCAAGCCTCTGCAACACTGCAGCTGATTAGGGAGGCCTAGCTAGTCCCTTAGATAGATTATTCCAGTTAAACTCACTTGACATAATCATCATGTTCTTTGCTGAAAGGTAGTGTCTTCTCAACTTAAACCAGAATTTTAGCTAAATATCACGTAGACAGTGCAATAGTTGTGATCCAACAAAACAATAATCTGGATGTTTGATTTGAATAATATTTACATACTAAGTGCAAATTTTGGAGTAGCGTTCAACTAGAAGAAGTCAGAGAGAATTTGCAAGTCAGTTCTGATCATTTTGAACTTCTCCTAGCAAATTTGACTAAATTTTGCATACATAGTTAGCATAAGGTATGATTGTAAGCTCAAGAAGAAACAAACCTTCATAAAATGCCGATCCCGGTAAGGGAACGAGTCAATGAAACTCTCCTTCAGAAGCAATGATACCTGAAGGTACAAAACCATCATTTCAGACCTTCCTAATATTTACTAAAATATGCTATTAGCAAGCCAGTGTTTAAATTTCAGTAAAAAAATATTATACATCATCTTGTTTCATTAACTGTTTTCTATCTATGTATCTTAGTACACCCAAGCTTATCTAGCAGCCTCCTGATATTCCAGGACTTGGGTCTTTCGTATCACATAACTTATCACCAACAACAACGACTATTGTGAGCAAATTAAGGTAGTCATTGGAAACAGTTTCACTAAAAACAGACTATGCTTTCTTAGATCAAATGAAGAATTTTAAGTAAGAATTAACTTAAAATTAAAGTTAAAAATTTAACCATTTCTTAACAGGGATTAACCACGTAATATATAATGGACACCTTTTTAAGGCATAAAAGTAAGACCAAGTCCAGGTCGGTTCTAAATTAAATTTCTCAATCAAATCCTTATTTTCAGAAAGGTTAAAACAATTAAAATAAATATCAAAGTGAATAACTTAATTTGTTGGTGAGACTAAAATACAGACCTTATCGTCATTGGATTGTACATTAGTGATCGTGTGAGAACGGATGTTATTGCAGAGAGAATCTAAGTAAGATCTTAACACCGAAAGGAACCCCTTTGCAGCTTCAATCTGTAGGGAAATTAACACGCGAGAACAGATTAAAATGCGAGAGTTTGACATTGCCTAAAGTGATGTGGAAACAACCGAAAAATATACGAGGATGCATAACTAACGATGAACTGTTAAAAACCTGGGTAAATTGTTTATTGCAAAATATTAAGCTGCTTTGACAAAGTACATGTAAGCATGACTAAAGTCTGTAATAATCATTAATCTAATCATGATACCAAAGGTTATCAAAAGTGGAGAATGAGAAAGACGGAGAGCAATAAAGAGGAAATAAAAGAACAGCAATAATGGATAATGGTGATTTCATTAAAATGGACACACCTGCACTTCCGTGCATTCATATACTGGCCTTCTCCTACCCAAGTAACTTTCTCCTACAAGAGTTGAATGATAAGGACGTAAAGACGAGACTAGCTCTTTCTGTCTTGGTAGTTGTGGTATTGTTGGTGACTTCACCTATTGCAATATCATAGCAGTGTGATAAGAAACCATGTACTTATGTTACCAGATAACCACATGAAAAACAAAGAAACGTGCTGTACATGAAAATAAATGGCTAGTAGTCTCACAATCATGGAAATAAAAAAGCAATAGAAGAGCTCTTTCTGAGATGTTCAAACCTGTGACAAATCCTTGGGAGCTTGGGATATAAAATCTTCAATATATCTAACACTTCACCTAATCAATCCTAAGATTTGAATGTAGCCTCCAATTTTTTAATTCTTTTTTCTCCCATTACATATTAGCATATGAAGTATCATTTGACTAGATCAAACTTGCAAATTAAATTATGAACCTACAAAAATTGAATATTGCCACAACCTAAATGGCACACTACACGGTCTAAGAAAACACAAGTTAACTCCAAATATACAAACACAAAACTTGAATAACGAGTCCTTTATGACCAACAACAATCTAGCCTTCTTCCATTAGGTGGGCTTGCTTACCGGAACAAACAACATAATGATTTTCCATACATCATGTCTATTAGGCGTTCCTCTATGAATAAGAGAGATAGTCAAATTATAATATATAAGTGGGGTGGGGAGCAATTCTCACTTAAAAGCTAGTTTTCTAGGATTGAGTAAGTCCAAAACTCACATTTTAAGATAGTATCAGAGTCTATATTCGTAACTATTATTGGGTATATCATGTCATTTACTATCGAAATGTTGCTGGACTATCTATAAAATATCTAGTTCCACACTCAAGATGCCTAGTTCTTAGCATAAGAAAGTATATTTAAGATTTCACACTGACTAGATATATAATAAAATGATGATATATAAGCGCGGAGTAAATTTACCTTATAAGTCATTTTTGTGTTGAGTCAGACCTAAACTCACATTCTAAGAATTTTTGTAAGCATTATTGGCCACTAAATCCTTCTCAATGGTTTTACTATAGTTTTTCGTGATCTCCCTTTCCCTCTAGCAATTAAGCTACCCTCCATTTGATCTACTCTCCTTACTAGAGCTTCTACAAATCCCCTCCACACATGCCCAAACCACCAAAAGTGAGTTCTTATCCATCTTTTCTACCATAAGTGCTACCATATCATATCTATTCTATAATCCATTTGTAAAGAGAGAAAAACAAGAGGCATTTGATTAATTCCATCTATTTGAATTACACAAATAAAATATATTACTACTAGGTGTCATAAATACAAGGATAATTACAAGAATATACTGTTCTCTAATTAACATATTCTTTCCTATTTACATGATTACACAAAATGTCAATTTGCTACCAGATTTATAAAACTTGTATTTCACAAACAAACGGAAACAAACATTACAATACAGTGGCACAAAATTAACAAAACAATATGCAGAGCAATGTTTTTCTCCATTTCAAGCAATGACTGCACAAATGTAAGAAAAGATGATGCACACTAGTGTATAACAAATTTTTAAGATAAAAAGGATTTATTTTTACCTGGTTCCTATCGGCATCAACTAGAATAATATTGGTAAACTTTGACTGAACTTCACTGGTCTTGTTCCTAATACCAACCTAGAAATTAATTTTGTTGGCATTCAGAGACATCACAAATGGTAGTATCAATTGAAAGATTAAAAGAAAAAAAAAAAAATTGAACTTGAAACCAAATTTGAAAGTGCACACTTGTATGGCAAATCTAATGTTTTCTTCCAATGCATGAAAAGTAATACTAAAGTTTGACCAGCTTCAAAGCAGTATATTCAATATCAATATCCAAGTAATAAATTGACATGTGCAAGGGCGCACTGAGCCTGTATTTCAATTAACAAAATAATTTAAAATGTAAAAGCAGCCTCATGGCCTTGCTTCAAGAAGATAATATTCTTATCAGTTAAAGCAAAGAACTAAATACTCACTACATAAGGGACAGGTGCGTCTAAAAAGTCAAGCATATCATTTGGTAAAACCTGGAAGAACATGTTGTCGTCAGATACCATAAGGTGAAATATACAAAGTAATAACTCATTCACTTTAATAGTGCAAAGAGAAAGAAATCAAACTGGCATTAGCAGGCTTTGCCACCGGTAAGGCTGGATTAGGGGAATAACTGATAAAACTGAAGCAGATAGGATTCCCTGATCATGAAAGAAAATTTTAAGAACTATAAATCAAGCCAGTAAAACTACTTCTAATATGCACTAAGAATATAAATGAGTTTTGCAGTTATATTTACCAACTTAATTTAATTACAAGACATACCAAATTAGAACAGACAACAACTATCTGCTTCTCTAGTAGAACTCCTGCAAAGAACGCTAACACCTGCAGAGTGCAGATGGGACACAAACAATTAAACCAACTCATAATTGTAAAACTCAATAAACAAGAACTATGAAACTATTACACTTTGATCAATGATCACAACATTACAACTTTAGGAAAGGAATTATTGTGCCTCTGTTTAGCTTATAGTAGAGGTGATCAAGCTAACAATTCATAAAAGGTTTTGATCTTAAATATGGAAGCAATAGCTATTAACAGAGAAGTGACTCCACAGATAACATATGCTACCTTTCAAAGGATTAATATTTTGAAAACAGGCAATGGAGGATGATACCGTTCTAGTACCATGCGGAGAAGAGAGAAACTGAGAAGGGATATTTTTATTTATAATGAAGAAAGGATAAGATAATAAGGAACAAAATAAATATCTAATAATGGAAAACATTTTATAAGATACTTTACTATCAAATCATATTATATTTCCCTATTTAATATAATCAAATCATCTCTCCAACAAATGTCATTTAGCACAAGATCTCTTGAGAGAATCATGTCAGCCAGATGGTTGTTGGACTCGATAAGGTAAATAATGACAAATGATATCGTTAACACTTTCCTCAAGACAGAGCATATATATCATGAGTCAAGCTTGTTACACATGTTAGAGGGCATGGCAATTGCTATTGAGCAAAAACTGCTTGGAGAGAGCAATGGCTGCAAGAGAGCAAACATTTTGAGTTCCCTTCTCTTTAGGCTCTAAATACCATGTTGAAAGGATTAGTGACAAAACAAGTGATGGAGGATGGTACCGCTATAATATCATGTTGAGAAGAGACAAACCGAGAAGGAATATAATGAATAGTATACTTATTTATAATGATGAAAAGATTGAATAATAAGGAATAAAATCAATATCTAATGATGGGAAATGTTTGGTAAGGATATCTCCATTGCAAAGGTTATAACCAGGGTCATAATTTTAGGACCTATCATAAGACCTCTTCATTAAAATATGTTGACATGACATAAAATTTAAGATTGTGAGTCCTAAATAAGACCCAACATCAACGACCAAATAAAACATTAAATGTGGATCTTACAAGACTCTTCCATTAAAAGAGATGTAGCACAATGAGACCCAGAAAAAGTAAATTAAAACCACATATAATGACTATTGCAATGGAGATGACCCAAATATTTCTATGTCAAATCATATCATATCTCCCTATTTAATACAATCAAATCATATTTCTCACAGTTACTTATAAAAGGCATATCCACAAATTCCATAAATGCTGAAATAATGATAACTTCTCCTATTCAAAACCATAATGAATCTACCAGCATATAACCTCAAGCTTGAAATATCCCACCAAATCTATTGCGGAAAAAATTAATATTCCATATACTTGGAAATCAAGCATGACAATATTTACAATATATGGAAACAAAATAGATTTCAATGTCTTGGACAAATGCATAAAACGTACATTTTCAAGTCTCAATGTACCGCACAAGCAAGCTACAGCCCATTCAGATAATGCATTTGCCTCTTCTACCACGAGAGCAATATGTGCCTGAGATTAACAAACAACAATGAAGTACTATATCTATCATAAATGTGAGTATGGAACAAAATGCTTCCCATAGTACGAAAACATCAAATCTGAAGTGCAATGGAAGCAGACTCTTCTAGTAAAAAATTATGATGATAACATACATCAACCAATTCCAGACCAGTACTGAACGTTTTCAAAGCAACTGTTGGGCCAGCAAGACGTAGAACTGACTCAGCTGATCTCTGGTATTGCAAGGGATGCAAGTGCTCCAAAGGATGAAATGTAAGTGATGAGCCCCTGGCAGGGTAACTTAAACGGTAATACTCACTTATAATTTGCAGTGGTCCATGGTTATTTTGCTGGGAAATTGATAAATTACCATCAGCTACAAAATATAATAATGAATGGTGACTAACAAGGCAAACTTGTCAATCTACAAACCTTTGCCCATTCAAGAATATCATTTAAGTCATTTAAATCCTCTTGGCCAGAGAAAGATGCTTCTTCTGTCTCATTATCATCAACATCACTCCTAAAATTTCTGTCTTCACAAGGTGATCCTTGAAAACTGCATAAAAGGCAGAAGTCAGAACATCTGATTAAGATGAATCACCTAGAACAAAGGGGCAATTATTTCATTGACAGATTTTGTCCAATATAAGATAAATTAGCACAAAAAATCACAAAAACAACATATACAAAGCAAATATACAAATAAGAAAAGAGCACTCCAATCCCTGTGCATGTCTGTCAAGGAGGTTCTACAAAAGAAACATATGAACGAAACTGGGAGGGAAAGGGGCATTTCACTCCAAGAGAAGATAAACCACCAGAATTAAGACAATATATTTCTTAACAAAACAACTAAGCTCCAGTCGCATGAACCTGCAGGAAGATTCAGAACTTTCATACTGGCAACAGCGCAGGAGGGGCAAAATAGCATTAGGTAAATGTTTGTCTTCTGACTGTTTGTTTGTAGTAAAGGCATCTCCATACTGATCACTATTTTCCGAGTTTGTAGGGCCAGAATCTTCTTTGGCTGTTGTACTATCTGTTACAGGATTAGCAAGCAAAACATCATCATAATTGATTCTCTCCTTAGATGTCTGCAGCTCCCCGTCAACCACTAGGTGCTTTGGTTGACCATCATCCACGATGTTTTCAGGTGTAGACTTTACTGCTCTCAATGGAGTATCTTCTATTGGTCCATCACTCACCAAAGCACTCTCCGAGTAGCTCTCTGGATTTTCCTCCTTAAAGTTATTATCTTCATCAAATTCTAGATTTAGATCTCCAACACTTCTTGTCAACCTCTCTAGCCTTTCTTGTGTGAAGATGCTACAAAGATATTAGCACAATAAAATTAGCAAAAATTATACAACCATATTTCTCATCATGTTAGAAAGTAAACAATTTTAAGCATTATGAATGAATACAATGTGTGAGCACACACTATCCATAATTCAAATATTTCAGCCAAATATGGTTAATAAACAGAATGTCAATCACATGAAAAAAGGAGAAAATATTTCATTCCAACTTCCAGCAATATATAGAACTTAATCTTCCAATCCAATGAGAAACCTGCTTCATTTGAGAGCGCCCCCCGCCCCAAAAGAGTCAGAAATAATATGACGCTAAAGGGCAGGAACAAGAAAAACAACAAATAAAGCTCCTGAATTTATAACTTGAGTCCTCTTTACACACAACCAGATTTTTGCCACGACAAACTACATCGTAGCTCCTGGGAAGATTGTAGTTTTTAGTTGCAACTAACCAATACATTATTTGTTTCACCTAATCTTTGGGTATGAATGAAGCAGGTTTTTTTTCCTGCAGCAAACCATTTTAAGATGTGTATGAGTACGTGTGCATGTGTATTTGTGCATATTCTGCCCTAGTTGGCAAGTAAATATGCTGACATTTTTTAAATATCCTGTTATGAGAGCATAAACTGCCACCCAGTTTTATAATTCTACTTTAATGAAATGCAAATATTCCTTTGACGTATGTGTTTATCTTCATTTTAACATACTCAGTTGATCACGGTGACAATTCAATTCTACAAATTATACCATATACGAAAGTACTACATATTAACACTTGACATTTTTTTTACTGTTTTGACGCATACAAGGAGTGCAAAAAAAAAAAAAAAAAAAAACATTTTTACTGATCATCCTTCCAAAATTTATTAAATTAATATCACAAAAAAACAACAAAAAAATTATACAAT
>Ga0123340_1000980_pt1 | contig 22294 bp, 7 predicted proteins | sample SirMexnodulemix_FD_89961 | JGI IMG/M metagenome (GOLD analysis project Ga0123340, IMG submission 89961) | Root nodule microbial communities of legume samples collected from Mexico - Siratro Mexico nodule mix | ecosystem: Host-associated > Plants > Roots > Nodule | place: Mexico: Nepantla...
GAGCTTATTTTGTCCTTATATTATATCTTCGCTAATTGCGTTATCTATGTGAGTTCTAGTTGATGATATGCTTTGTACTATTCTCATTACTCTTAAAAATATAGTATTTTTATTCCCATTTGTTTCTAACGTACTGGGATTAGATATAACAGGGTTATAGAATCTTTGTCATTTCATTAAGAGTTTGAAATTCTAATTGATTATCTTTTTATAGTCTAATTATGAATTTCGTCTAAAAATTTAACCTGTTAGCGCACCATTTTTAGGATAATCCTTGATCACTATCCGCTTGATCCCTTGCAGCACATATGAGTATCACTAGACAACGTACTCTTGGTGGCGGGGGCCAACATGTATTGGATTACTTGAAGCGTATGCAGGCCGAAAATCCGTCTTTCTTTTATGCAGTCCAGGATGACAATGATCTCTCATGTGGTAATATATTTTGGGCTGATGCAGTATCTCGAACAAACTACTCTTATTTTGGAGATGCTGTTATATTTGACACAACGTACAAAACTAACCGATATAGGGTGCCATTTGCCTCTTTTAGTGGGTTGAATCATCATGGGCAACCTGTGTTATTTGGTTGTGTATTGATTCTCAATGAATCTGAGTTATCCTTGATATGGCTATTCAGGACCTGGCTTCATGCTATGTCTGGCCGTCACCCTGTCTCCATTACAACAGATTTTGACCCTTCAATACATGTTACTGTTGCCCAAGTTCTTCCTTCAACTCGCCATAGGTTTAGTAAATGGAGCATATTTAGAGAAACCCGAGGCAAACTGGCTCATTTATATCATTCACATCCTGCTTTTGAAACTGAATTCAAGAAATGCATTCTTGAGAGTGAGACTAGTGATGAGTTTGACTCTTATTGGCATTCACTCTTGGAAAGATTCTGTGTCATGGATAATGAATGGCTTCGGTCAATGTACAATGCACGACAACATTGGGTTCCTGTCTACTTGCGGGACAGTTTCTTTGGAGAGATATCTTCGAATGAGGAAAATGAATGTTTGAATTTTTTCTTTGATGGATATGTGAATTCATCCACCACGCTACCGGGATTGGTTAGACAGTACGAGAAAGCTGTATCAAATTGGCATGAAAGAGAATTAAAAGCCGATTATGAGACTACTAATAGTAGTCCAGTTTTAAAAACACCATCTCCTATGGAAAAACAAGCTGCGAGTCTTTACACGAGAAAGATATTCATGAAATTCCAAGAGGAGTTGGTGGAGACTCTTGCATATCCTGCCACAAAAATTGATGATTCAGGAACCATCACTACATATAGAGTTGCCAAATTTGGGGAAAACCAAAAATCTCATGTTGTCACTTTTAATTCTTTGGAGACAAAAGCTAGTTGCAGTTGTCTGATGTTTGAATATTCAGGAATTATTTGTAGGCATATATTGACCGTCTTCAGAGCTAAAAACGTTCTCACTCTTCCATCACAGTATTTGTTGAAACGCTGGACAAGGAATGCTAAAACTGGTACATTGTTAGAAGAACATGCATTTGAATTGCCAAGTAGTTCTCGCGAGTCTGTAACAGTTCGTTATAACAATTTGCGTCAAGAAGCAATCAAATATGTGGAAGAAGGGGCAAAATCAATCCAAATCTACCATGTTGCCATGAGAGCTTTGCAAGAAGCAGCTAATAAGGTTTGCACTGTAAAAAATCAGATTACTGGAACAACAGAGGGAGCAACAGTAACCAATGGAAGCAGGGGTAATTTGCTTGCAGCAGATGAAGACGTTCCAAGCTCTCAGTCGATGGTTAGTTTCTTTGAACTTATTATTTTTTTCCTCAGATCATAAACTCATTGGGTTCTCACTAGAACAATTTAGTACACAAACTCTTTCCTTGATGAATTTTATAACGAGTTGTGTCCATGGTTACCATAACTATACATGTTTTTGTGTCAAAGCAAAATAAAATGTACTGAATTAAGGAGTGGGAGTACATAGACTTGTGGGGACTTTCGTAAACTCGACTATTATTTAAAAATAGTATCCTACTAATTCAAAATTTCAACACCATAATTGGTCAAAATAGTAAACGATAGTTTGACAATTCTTAAATAATTAAGTTTAACACATGACTATTATATAGGTTCAAACTACACGAAATACATAAGTTCATACAATCACAAAACATAAATATCTTCAAGTTTTTGGCTCCAATCCTCTAATTATATCATCTCCAACATCATCATCTTCTTCGTCACCATCAAGCTCTTTCTCATGTGATAAGTGTGCATCATCAACATTGACATAAAAAACTATGTTGTAAAGATCAAATGCATCCAGAATTTTGGTTATAACATATTTGTTGGTTTGTGATGGTTTTTTTTTTTTTTTAATTTCTTTTATTCTAAAGACTATGGTGATCTTTTTTTCTCATCTCTTAATATTTTAAGAAATTGAAATTACCTTTCGAGTAAGTTTGAATTGAAGCTTCAAAAATTGAGGCTGTTTTCATGACTTGGGTCTGATATAGGATGATAGGAATGGGACATGGCCTTGATACCTTCTTGTTTTTGTACTTATCTAGTGAATCTTTTGATATTATACTATAAATACAAAGTTTTTTTTTTTACTAATTATTTTGTAGAACACAGATTTTATGTGTATTTGTACAAGTATATACATGAGTAAGAACTATTAACCTCTAATATGTGGCCTGTATTTTTGTTAATACACATGGTATAATAAAAATTTTCCCTTGGATGCTCTACAGCAGGAAGAGAAGCAAAAGAAAATTCAAGAGTTGACTGCTGAGTTAGAAGTTGCAAATCAACGATGCGAAGTTTATAGAGCAAACTTGCTAGCTGTGCTAAAGGATATGGAAGAACAGAAGTTAAAGCTATCAGTTAAGGTCCAAAATGCAAGACTTAGTTTGAAAGAATGACTGCGGTGATTGCGAAGGCTTCAAGGTATATGTCTATGTAATGAGGATCTCATGAAGACATTAAGAATCACAAGATATTTGAGGAAGGAAGAACAAGAGAAGGAGGTTAGTCAAGAGAGAGAGAGAAGACGAGATGGAGCTTAAATTAAAACTTTCCGGTGACGCTTTCCGAAACTCTTCGCCTGCACGAAGGACCACAACCCCAGCCTTTGGTTTGTCGACAATGGCTAACACTTCGACACTTTTCGCAGCCAGAATGTCGTCGTTTGGTCATGCGACGTCTCAAACAAGTTTCTCAACACATTTTCATTTTCATGGAAATGCCCCATGCGACCTCATTTTCCTCATTAGTTTACTTTCTTCCCATTTTCCTCACTAGTTTACTTTCTTCCCTTGTTGTCTATTCTAATGGTTTGTTCGGTTTCTAGACCTGTGGTCACCTCCCGACGCTACCATTTATCATTAAGCAAGGAAGTATCATCTTGAAAGTTTTAATTTTAATTTCTGGATGAATCATTCTTAATATATTTTAAATTGTTCATAAGTCATAAATTTTATGATAGAATATTCTATATTCTAAAATCATCTATCAAAATAGTCCAAACTCAATTTTAAGTTACACAATTCAAATTATTCTGATACATTTTTTCTAAATACCTTTTTTAATTGCATTTTTCAGAAAATATAAAGATTTTAAAATATCATTTTTATCATTCCGATATATCTTAAGGTATAGCAGATATTATAGAGACGCAAATGCCTACCATGAAAGGCCCAAGGAACCATGCCTTAAGTTCCAAAAATATACGAACCAAATTACATTTCCAAAATAAGCTGTCCAAAAGCACTATCTACAGGACGAGAATTATATTTGAGAAAAAAGAAATTTATGCTGAGGTCAAACACTGAATCCAGAACAATCATTTGCATGATGCATGATGTTTCAAAAACTCCCAAGAAGGCTGTTTAGTACCTGATAAAGGCGACACCCTCAAATTCAACACTCCCCTTAACCATTTTATCCTATTCACTAGTTCCTCCAAGTCCATTATTGCAGCTTCTATAGTATTGGAAGACATGGAATTAAGACAGAGGCTTCTGTCGCTTCTCTTCTTTGCCGGATACTCATTATCTCTACCATTGATGGTAGCTATTTCCAAATTCTCAACTGACGAATCCATGATGTGTAAACTTGAAACGTTATCAGACTCGTCAATCTCCATCCCATTTCTAGCACTGTTACCTTGCTTTCTCCTTCCTATGGATCTATCAGGATAGTCTTCCAAATTTAAAGATGGAGAAGAATGAGTCCCTACTGTATGCCGACCAACCTCATCCGTTCCATCTGTAGCATGAATATGCCCACAAGATCCCAGGAAATAACAAAAAGGTTATACCGCAAAGTTAGTTATAGAACAAATTAAAATAGACAAAAATAATAATGCAATCAGAAGACCAAGGTACAAATGGGAAAATGACAATTTTAGAGAACGTGCCAAAGAGACAATGGAGGCTGTAACACTGATAACTGTCACATGCTTACCGGAGAAGTGAATTCAGGAATGATATCAGAATTGGGAAATGCGCAATAAAAAAAAAATATATCAGAATTGGGAAAGAACGAAAGAAAAAGCAAAAGGCAAAGATTGAGCAAGGCAAGGAACGAAAGGGATTGGGACAAGTATATTCAGATTTGTGCTTGATCTCCATTGTTATTTTGTAGTTATTTTCTGCACTTTTGTCTTAACAGAGGGGTCTCTCTGTTAGTGAGGAGCTTGGTGTATGTATTCCTTTCCTAATTTGCTTATGTTTTATAAGGTACAACTGAAGGATAAAACAGCTCCTTAACAAACCCAAACATTCAGAAACAGCTTAAATTGCTGAATCCTAAACAAAATAGACCAATAATGATTACCTTCAGAAGCACATATAAATTAGGACACTACACCATTTAACAAACAGCCAGAGAAGTAAGGGCTATCCAAATTAATCTTCAACTCAGAAAGCTCAGTTTTCATTCAAATGCAAGGAATCAAGAAAGTATATTTGGATAACGTTACCTAGATTTGCGGGATTGATTATACGAGCACAAGGCTGCCTGCATTCATCACCCTGCAATTTTGGCAAGGAAGTTAAGTATTCATAATGCAAACTGAGATATCAAAATGATTTCTCATAAGCTAAAGAAACTTTTTGCAGAGCAGAAGATACATCTGCAGTATGAATTAAAAAAACTAATGTTTTGAATCCCAGACGAACGTTAATCTAAATTTTGTTAACATACCTTAAATTACTAGATTAAAAGAAAATGAAAAGTTAAAATGAAGAGTAACTCTTTTGAATTACTCTTAGAAAAACTTGTTTTCCATCTTAAATCTTCCTATTTACTTCGATATATTTTTATTTCCGCTTTTAAAGTTCTTGATTATTATAAATAGAGAAGATGAGAAGATTTCTCCTTGAAGCTTGTACCTATTTATAAGTTATTTTGCTCCTTGGATTTCATAATTATATTCTGTTTGTGATATTGTTTATTTTAATTCTTAGTTTCCAACTTCCCAGAATTCTCAGATTTGTTGTAGATTTTGTTTCTTTATTTTTTCCAGATGATTTGCTGCCAATTTTGTGTTTGAGATACTGTAGATTTTATCCTTTAACTTTTTTTACTCAGATTTTGTTTCTCGTTTTGATTCATAAAAGCAACTTGGACTTTCATTTACCAGGCCCACTCACATCAACAGACGCTTCTATGAGGCTTGTGCATTAGTGCAGTAGACGCTTCTATCAGACTTAATGTTGATTAAATTTAATGTTGATGATGAGCCTTCTTTAGTGAAGTCTTAGAATATGAATTGTTAGACCGCTTGGTCAATGTAACCACTAGACCGTTGCTGTAAGAGAGATTAGATTGTCTACTATGACTAAAAATTGGATTTTTAGTCAAGACCCAAATAAATGCAATTAGATGAATCCCATTTAAAATAGTGGATTTACTCATTGTTACAATTCAAGAGAGAGTAAAATTACGTTCATAAGCCGCTCTCTTTGGTTTCAAGCAATCTCCACATGCTGGTTTGGAAAGTTTAGGTACATTGTTCAAACCTTTGGGCTGAAATATAGAGTAGCAAATCATTCCAGTCTTTACTGTCATACCTCTCTTGAAAAATGTGTTCACTTAATGGTGTATGTTTGTAGTATACTCATTACAAGAAATGATGCTGCTAGAATATCTTAGCTAAAGCAACACCAGTGTAAACATTTTGAAACTAAGGATCTTGAAATTTCTTGGGTATTGAAGTAGCTCACTCAAAAGGTGTTGTGATCAATGAAAGGAAATATGTTCTGGATATCTTAAAAGAGACAAGTTCGATTGATTGTACATTAGTGGATAGTCCTATGGACCCAAATTAGAAATTAATGGCAGAGCAAAGTGAATCTTTCTCTTATTTAGAATGATATGGAAGATTGGTTAGGGAAATTATTTATCTTATTATTACTAAATGTGATTTGTCTTTTATATTTGGTGTTATTAGTCAGTTCATGTAGGCTCTTTGTATTGATCATTGGAATGCTATCATCTGTATCCTAAGATACCTCACAAAGGCTCCAAGACATGCTATATAAAGAGAAAGGAAACACCCAAATCTCTAGGTATTGTGATGCTAATTGGCAGGATACCTTACTGACAAACGCTCTGCTATAGGATATTGTGTTTTCCTAGGAAACAAAATCTAGTTGCCCCATCAACTGCTGAAACCGAATACATGGCAATGGGTTCTCTTACTTTTAACTTTTATAGGTAAAAAATTCCTTCTCGAACTTAATTTTTGTGAGATTGAGCAAATGAAGATGTATTTTGATAACTAAGCTGCTCTCCACATTACTTCAAATCCAATGTTCCATGAAAGGACTAAACATAGAGAAATTGATTGTCATTTTATCCGAAAAAATGTTGTATAAGGAAATTTGTTCTTTGTCTATCAGATCCAATGATCAACTTGCAAATGTGTTACCAAAATCCTTAAAGAGACCTCAACTTGAATTTATTTGGTTCAAGCTTGGTACACACAATTTGTATTCTCCAACTTGACAGGGAGTGTTAGAATAGGTATTAAATATAGGCAGTAAGTAGTTTTATTGGAAAACTACTAAGTGTTGTATCTACGAGTTGTACCTATCTCATAGCTAGGACTCTAGGTTTGTATTTTGATCTTTTCTCTTCTCTCTACCCATTGTATTAGAATCCTATCAATATAAATATCAGAACATAAGAGAGGTGATGCAAGCTCTACAAAATATAGTCTCTTTTATTCATCTCAAGTGTTACTTTTATTGATCTCGTTTCGCATGAACATAAATTATAAAAAGTAAATGTGAGGTCTTTCAAATTTTTGTTAATTTTTTCCATCTTGTCCAAAATCAATTTGAAAAAAAAAATATTAAAAGAATTAAGTCTGATAATGGTATTGAATACGTGAATCAAGAATTCTCCAAATTTTTGTCTCATAATGGTATTGTTTCTGAACTAACGTGTTAACACTCCACAACAATGAAACTGTAAAGAGGAAAAATCATCTTCTGGAAGTAGCTAGAGCCCTCCTTTTCTAGATGTATGTTCCTATAAAATTAATTGGGACAAGTTGTTTTAACTGCTACATACCTCATCCACAACTTACCCATTCAGATCTTAAATAACATTAGTCTTATTGAGTGTTATTTGTCTTTTATTTCCTCTACTCCTTTAGTGTCAAGTCTACCTTATCAAGTATTTGGATGTTTTGCTTTTTTTTCACTCACAAAATAGTTCACTCGCATAGGATGTTAGGACTAGCGCAAAGGATTCAGGGACTACTAACGATACTGCACTTTCTTCTCAAATTTTCTTCTCGTGTTTTCTCTTCTCACCATATGTCCTTTCCAGTTTATTTTCTACTTTATTACAGAACACGGCTCTACATTCCACCTCAGCAAACCCTTATATTTCTAATTATATAAATATATCAGAAATTCCAACTATTGGTGTATCTTGGTGTACATGTATCACTTCTCAAAAAAGAAATAGCAATGCTATCCTAACCACTTTAGCTCGCACCAGCAAAGTAGCCCTGTCACAACCAGAGGCTACTCCGCTCCGCCACAACACTACAGCAGCACTACAATGCACAATTCTATGTCCTGGTCTAAACGAGCAATTTCAACAAGGACTACGATACATCAATATACCAATGACGTCATTGCTGATTAATTCTAACAATCAACTGTTTTCCAGAATGCAATGTCCAACAAAAGACTTTGTACACTAATTTTACTTTTAACAAAAACAGACAAAACAAGCAAGGTATTGAAATGAAAACCAGATTTTATTTCCATTTTCAGTGGATATGTGTTGGAAATTGCCCAATCAATCAGAATGACAGATTCTGAGATCATATCAGAATTATTTGTAATTAGAATCTGTATTATTCCTTATCTAATTACAGCATTTACAGGGAAAATATTGTCCTGATTGAGTGCCAGATCAGTCTACAGATTTAATTCCCCTTTCTTATTTATTTATACCTCTTATTGTATCAAGTATGATTCAGGAAAACACAACCCATATTTCCACAATATGTTCGAATTTATTATACAAAAAAGAAATCACCAATCACAATGGACTGAATTTACATCAATGTATATGCAGAAAGTATATTTCAAATGGGACATTTGTTTTATTTTTTTATGCACTAGAAGAATTTTACAATCAGATTTACGAAGTTACAAACTCAAACAAAATTTGGAGACTAAAAAAATTATATATTCTACTATAAGCAAACAATGTCATATAATTTAATAATGTATTCAGTTATTGTAAACAATTTAAAATGTAAAAGGACATATCAAATTGTGGGATTACAAGTAGAAGAGGCATAAACAAAATCTAAGAGAAAATTATCTGTGAGAAATAATTTATTCATTTATAAATACAAAGATAGGCCAAATTATAGGATTAAGAGTACACACCATAGGCATAGGCACAGTCCAACCTTTTTCTGGACACCAGTCCAAAGATGGGCGCAAATCCTTGCTTAATGCTTCATAAGATAACCCTTCACCCAGTGGAGGAGGTAGCAAATTAATCTAGAAAGACAAAGCAGTAGGAAACAACTTATAGTTGGCCATGTGTATGCCATTTGTCCATATCTTGGTAAAATTGGCAGCAAAATGATTACTGCAACTATTAAATGAGCCAAACTACATGACGGAAAAATTGAGAGGAAAGAATTGAATGGCCTTAAATCAAGTATTTTAAAGTAGGCAACATGAATCAAACAATGTCACGATATTCGGTGTGTGTATATATAAATTATTGATCTCTATATCAATTTTAATGGTTCCACCTATAAATTTCTTGGTCCCCCTCAGCCATCCACTATTGAACAACACTTCATTCGATCTACTCCAGATACTAGGTTTATTGTAAATCTTCTCCACACAGGCCAAACTACCTAAGGCATGTTCCTAACTAACTTTTTAAGCATAGGTGCCACTTAATCTTTTTTTTCAACAAATTCATCTTCTCTAGCATGGGTGCTTATCCAGCAAAATATTTCAATCTATCGTGCATTAAATTTGTTCTTTTGTTGGCTTTGTACCACCTAACAACCAGTCCACACAACACCACAAGTCTTACGAGTAAAGTAAAACATTCCCCAAAGCTTGAATGAATTCTTTTCGTCACACAGCACATGAAACCCTCCTCCATTTCATCCATCTAGCATAAATCCTACAATTTACATACAAATATATTCTGTTGCCATTTCGCATGATAAACACTAGGTTTTTAACGAAGAGAGTTCTGGAAAAAAAATGTTCTTTGTTTTACCTCTAATTATGGGATTTCTCTTGCTATACTTACATACCGTTTACTCCATTTTACTTCTAGTTATGTGAAAGTCTAAGCTTCCAAAGCTTGTTTCTGCATCTCTAAATATTTATGTCCACTCTTAATTCTCCAACTAGAACTCATCTACATTTTAAACATAACACGGATTGTCCCACTAACTCTTGGATATGCCCAATAACCATGTCCAAATCCAAGGTTAATAGACATGGGTACAAATCTGACCCTTGGTTCATATGGTTACAGGAAAATTAGTTGTGGGCACATATCACTAGTTCAAATGTATACAGGAAAATTTTACAGCAATAATGTACTAAGGTCTTGATTTATGTTGGAAATCTCATAGACAAGTGACCCTAACAAGCAACCTTCACCTTGCTTTTGAAACATCCACTAGGAGTACTCTTGTTTTAGAAGCTATTATTATAAATTATAAAAATGTACAAAATCTAAAATAAACGTAAAAACCCATAACTTACCTTCCTAATTCTTAGAAAATAAGATTAACTCAATATCACAAAATAGGTGTGCACATGTTGAAAAACTCATAGAAACTAAAGATAAGGCCAAATTATAGTATATAAGTAGGTGTAAACCTCACCTTATGAACTAATTTTGTAAGATTGACTTAGTCTTAAAGTCTACTTTTTAATATGCTATCAGAACATATGTTAAGAAGGTTTGTTAGGTCTATTGTACCACCTGCTATCTAGCCTTTGTCAAACCACATAGAAATATCTAGTCTCAGTCCTCGACATAAAGGGATGTGTTGGAGATCTCACGTCAACTAGATATAAGATCAAATTACAGTATATAAGTGGATGCAAAACTCAACTTACAAGTCGATTTTGTAAAGTTGAATCAGTCTTAAATTTCACTTTCTTAAGATGACATCAAAATCATTCAAAATCTGACCCTTGGTTTATATGGTTACAGGAAAATTAGTTGTGGGCACATAGTTCAAATGTATTTTGTAAGAAAATATTATAGCAATAATGTACTAAGGTCTTGATTTATGTTGGAAATCTCATAGACAAGTGACCCTAACAAGCAACCTTCACCTTGCTTTTGAAACATCCACAAGGAATACTCTTGTTTTAGAAGCTATTATTATAAATTATAAAAATATACAAAATCTAAAATAAACGTAAAAACCCATAAATTACCTTCCTAATTCTTAGAAAATAAGATTAACTCAATATCACAAAATAGGTGTGTACATGTTGAAAATCTCATATACACTAAAGATAAGACCAAATCATAGTACATAAGTGGGTGTAAACCTCACTTTATGAGCTAATTTTGTAGGGTTGACATAGGCTTAAAATCTACTTTTTAATATGCTATCAAAGCATATGTTAAGAAGGTTTGTTTGGTCTATTATACCACCTGCTATCTAGCCATTGTTAAATCACATAGAAATATCTAGTCTCAGTCCTCGACATAAAGGGATGTGTTGGAGATCCCACGTCAACTAGATATAAGATCAAATTACAGTATTTAAGTGGATGCAATCTCAATTTACAAATCGGTTTTGTAGAGTTAAATTAGTCTTAAATTCCACTTTCTTAAGATGGTATCAAAATCATTCAAAACCTATCCTAGCAAAGTATTGGGCCTAGTGTCACCCGCTATCGAGTTCCCCCCTAGTTCCACACTCAAGATATCTAGTCCTTAGTGTGAGGGGATGTGTTGAAGAACCTACGTCGACTAGAGATAAAGCTACATTATACTATATTAGTGGGTGCAAACCTCGCCATATAACTCAATTTTGTGGGGTTGAGTTAGGCTTGAAATCCATTTTCTTAAGAACACCCGTGTGCCATCATAGAAAAATTTGACGATTTTTATTAGGATAGACTTTGATACCATATTAAAAACATATAGTTTTGCCTAATTTAACCTCACAACCAATTGGTTTGTCAAATAAGATTTATGCTCACTTATAATTTGATTATATCTCCAATCAATGTAGGATTTCCAACACTAATAATTAAATAATGAGGGAACTTTTGGGTTTTTCTCTAACTTTCAAAGATCAATTCCTAAATCACTTTAGGGAGTTCAATTGAGCCATTCTGCTCTAATGCTATAGTGGTTGCAACGACCACGACTTTAAAACACAACAAAACAAGGTTGATATTGCATTATATTGTTGCTACAACAACTATTGACTACCCAGATAAGTGCGCCTATGGAACTTATATTGATCTCAATGTAAAAACCTTCCAGGTCAAGAAGAGGCATTGGAAGACCTGAGAAGGCATTAAAGACTTCTCAAAAGATAGAATTATCTCAATCACTAGATTAGAGATCACGTCTACAGTTAGTATGGTAAGTCAATTCCTAAATACTCTTTGTGATAGTTGTTGGGATGTTCTCATGCGTATTTGTTACTCTCATGTTTAATGGGTAGGATCACCATCACATAGGAGGTCCACCTATGGTTATTTTGTTCTTATTGAAGGACATTCGATCTTATGGAGAAGAAAAAAAGAATATAGTTGCTAGATCTAGTGTTGAAGTCAAATTTTTATGGTAGCAATTGCATTCGAGATGGCATGGCATAGGCAATTTCAACAATTACAATTTAGAGATACTTAGGAGGCTACATTATTTGTGATAATCAAATACCACTAGTCATTGCATCTAATCTAATATTCTATAAGCAAACCAAACACATATAGATAGATTATTATTTTGTTGGAGAAATACGCTTTTAGGAGAACATTGACTTTGTTAGTTCCACTAATCAACTAGTAAACATTTTACAAAATAACTCAGTTCTCGAGTAGATTACATATGCAACAAGCTTGGTTGATCATAATATATGTCAAAGAGGGTAAGTGTAGAAGATCTTATTAGAAATTTGTAAATAGGGAAACTTGTAATAAATATGTTTGTAGATTTGTTCCATGTATTCCTTATTTTCCTTTTTTGCAATCATCAACCATAAATCTAATATGGAATAACAATTTTTGTTAGGCAATCAAACCACCTATTATTAGGTCATTAATGAATCCCCAAATGTCCAATCATACAAACTTCATGAGATGCCCACTTTTTAGCATGAGAGTATGTTGAGATTCAATATCAACTAGTGATATGACTAAAATAATGTATATAAGTAGGGGTCAACCCTTTCTCTGAGTTATCTTTCGAAGTTAAGTTAGGCCTAGACCTAAACTAGAATAAAAGGAGCCAAATAATTACGAAGAAAATCTAAATAAATGTAAAATCTATTGCATGAATAGGGAAAAATTTACAAATAGTACCAAATAATTTCTACTCTCACAGTTATAGCTCATTAAAAATCCAAAATAAATATTGAATAGGAAGACAACACAACTTGAAGACCAAAAGTATTACCTGAACCTTATCATTCCCCAATATTTTAGTCACAATTCCAGACCAATAGCAACCATCTGTATACCAATCTACCAAGTCCCCAACTTTCCATTTGTTATTAACAATAACTGTCACTTCTAATATGGCATTCACCTCAAGCTTTTCACTTTCACGACAGAAAGTAGGAAAAGAAGGTCGCAACATCAATTCCTTGTTCAAGCCCTTTGACTTGCCAATATTAGTTAGAGGCTTTTGATACAACTTGGTCCAACTTGGCTCTACAAACAAATAGTGCAATAATTATAACTTCGAATGAATTGTTACCCTTCCAACTTTAATAGTAGTTATCATTGTAAGGGGGTTTACTTATAAAATCTAAGGATTGGAGCTCTCCTAAATTTGTTAGAAACATATGTGTATTTAACATATTTATCAATTTGGATAGAGAAACATGGCAGCTAACAATTAAAACGATTTAAGAATAGACACTAAACAAAACTTTACCTCCTCAGTTAATTCGTGAAATAATTCTTGTGTTAAATTTTGCAACAAAATTGATTCAATTGATAGTTTCCCTTATACAATTATCATGAAGCCTCATTTCATTATGAATTTATTAGGTATTATAAACACAATAATATAGAAGGCATTTATCATATTTATTTCTTCAAATCACTCAAATTTCTCTCCTTTTCTTTACTTCCTTCAACTTTTATTCAGGCAAATGTTGACATGGTATTATAGAGATTTTGTGTTCTAACCATACTCCCATTAGTTTCTTCTAAAAGAAATTCATTCTAGTATCAAATATTTTCTTTTGCACCTACCACATTTACTCAACCACGTTCCATCATGTTGCATGAGAAGAAAAGCTTGCAACGCGAAGAACAGTTTGAAGTCACCAACATTAGAATTTATTCTAAAATTGAAATCCTTCTCAAGATGATCGAGTTAAAGCTTATGTCCATCCAATGTTGAGAGTTGAATGATTTACTCTTGCCTAAAACCACTAGATCACCTCTCAGTAGATAGATTTTGTAAGATAATAAATATGAACTAATCTTTAAGTGTTATTATGTGCTAACTTGTTGTATTCATGAACATTCTAATATGTGTTCTATGAAGTTGTAGTATCATCAAACCTTCTAAAGGTCATCAGGTTCAAGCAAAATGGTATAATGTTTTTTCAATCATGATCTCTAACCGCTTTCACTAAAAAATAGTAATTACAAACTATTCTTTTACATAAAAAAAAATGAAGAGTAGGTTTATATTTGCTTACATATGCCTAGTACAGTTATTTTTTACATATAAGAAAACTAATGATTTCTACAACGTTATAAAAATATTCATATTTGGAAACAAATGATTATAAGAGAATGCAAGGCTGGTTTTGTTTGAAAATTATCTTGCATATATTCATGCAGTATTTTGCATGTTTGTATATGCAACATCCAAAAGGAAATGCAACTTTCCATTCTAGCTCTAAACAATAATCTGAGACAATGTCAAGCCATTTCTACAAAAGGATTTGTGTCAACAAAGAGATATCATCGTTGAAGATTAAACCAAGCAACAATTATACTCTTGACGTCTTTATACTAAACAAAGATTCAAGAGCTCATAACAAAAAAAAAAAAACATATAAGAAAAATATAGTTTTAAGCTTGGATGTGAAACCTTTATATTCTTCATTATGTGAAATTACCACCCTATGAGAATTCTTGTTATATCCACTCTCAGAGTTATCTTTGTATCCTTCTATCTTATGTATTTGTAGCCAAGAATGGTAGTTAGAAAATATTGAAGTTCTCAGTCTAAAGGAGAGATTGAGAAGGGATAACTAGGAGTATTTTGTGTACTCGTTTGTAATTATGTTTTGATTAGTAGAACCTTTTGATATGTTTCTTGAAGGAGAATTGGATGTAACTCTTATCTTGTAAAGAACCATCTAATGGATGCCATCATAAGAAATCCTAATGAAGGCAACAGAACATGATTGTTGCCTTCATTTCTAAAATTGTGCCTAAAAGCATCAATGAAGAGCCGCTCGATGAAAACTGAATAAAGGCTGTGCAAAAAGTGTTTGATCGGTTTCAAAAAAATGATGTTTGACATCTTGTTAGTCCTCCCAAGAACAAATTCATCATTCGAGCCAAGTGGGTATTCAAAAACAAGCTTGAAGAACAAGGAAAGGTTGTGAACAATAAAGTTAGACTATTAGATAAAGGATACTTGCAAAGTATAAACTATATTAAAATTTATGCTCCTATTGCAAGACTAGAGGCAATATGAACTTTGGACTCAGTTCAGTTGATGGTCCAAGTGGTTTTACAAGAAGAACACAAAGATACTTGTGCTAAGTTGCTTGAGATGGAACAAAGGCAAAATGCAAGGACTGTTCTAGTTGCAAAATCTTGTGCCTCCCAGCTTTAGGAATCAATGGCACAACTTCTAAGAGCGCTTACCACCCAACCCTTTGCCTCTCTCCCTAACCAACCCTCTCTATCCCAAACACCTCCACCTCCATCACAACAACCATGATGGACTACTTCTTCCACCCTTTGTTGATCGTGAAAAAAGAGGGAGAAAATACATTTTGAATTCAAGCATATTAAATGTTTTGTGTTCATTTCATATCTTCTATAAACATAAGTCTTTTATGCATCTTTGTCTCCATCTATCACTCATTGATATACACTCTATATCTCTTGATAAGTGTTAAATTTTTATGCTTTCTCTATATATGCTTGCATGTTCTCATTCAAACTGCTTTTATTATTTGTCGTTATAGAAAAGAGAAAGATTATTAAGGCCCAAGCAATCTACTCTTACCTAGAGCTATTAGACCATCTCTCAATGCATACTTTTTTTATGATAAATAGTATGATCGAATCATTAAGCATTCATGAACCTTCTAATGTGTGTTATATGAAGTAGTAATATCTCAAACCTTCTAAAGGTCATCATGTTCAAGCAAGATGGTCTAACATCTCTTCAATCATAATATGTACTTGTTTGTGCTAAAAAGTTGTAATCAATTACTATTCCTTTACATAAAGAAAAATACAAAGAGAAGGTTTATATTTGATTATATATGCTAACATAGTTCTCAGCTTCCAATGCGCTACGTTTTACGTATAAGGAAACTAATGATTCCAACAACACTATGAAAATATTCTCATTTGGAAACAAATGATTATAAGTGAACATTAAGTTGTTTTTGTTTGAAAATTGTCTTGCATAAATTTGTGCAGTATTTCCTAGTTTATATATGCAACAGAAGATCCATCAGAACACAAGATACCTTAGAGGGAATATTGCCTCTTGAGAGAGCAAGAAACAAAATGTTGTAGCCTGATCGAGTGTGGAAGCTAAATAGGAATCAAAGGCTTTGGCCAGTTGTGAACTTGTGAGGATTAGGAACTCCTTCAAGAGTAGAAATTTTGTGAAGTTGAGAAAATGAAGTTGTATTGTGATAATCAAGCAATCTTCCATATTGCGTTCAATCTTGTGTTTCGTGAAAGAACCAATCACTAAGAGATCAATTGTCAAAGGAACTATGTATTGGATTTATTAGCTCTAATGACTAGCTTACAGACATTATCACTAGTTTATACGTTTCAAGTTTGTTGCATACAATTTATATATTCTAGCTTGAGTGCAAGTATTAAAATTATCTTCGTTATAGTAGTTTACAACATACATAAAGTTGTTTTTCGGTGTACCTAAGGAACATAGGTTGTAACCTTCCACTTTCAGACATACTTGTGCTCATCCTTTTATATATATACAAAAACATTGGTCAAGCATTAACTCGGATTTTTCAGCACATTTAAATGGGATGCAAATGAATCAATCAAAGAAAATCCAAATGGCAAGATCAACAGAGACAAGGCTTTATTGGTAGCAAAGGGATTTCACCAACAGAACAACTTTGCCTAAAAAAAAAACAAAACTAACCCTTCTATCTGGTTGTCAAACTTGTGACAATTCATATAAACCTCAACTTGGCACTTTCATATCAATGAAGGAATGTAAAATATTTCATTTAACCCAATTATATTACACTTAATCAAGAAAATAAAAATGCTAATACCAACCAAATTGCATAAGAACATTCATTCTACTTCGTTAAATAAATAAGCTAATGGAAGTCTAGTTGAAATTTTAAATCAGAGCAAGAACATACTTTGGTCAGTGTAGTCAAAATACTCCAATAGATGAGATACGACAGCATTTTTCGTGCGGATATCTCTAATCTGAAAGAATCATAAAATAATGTCAGACCAAAGTAATACCAAATAGAAACACTTAACACTCAATAAAATGACTTACACTCGTTGAGCATCCCAGTCCTTTACTAAAAAGTAGCAACAATACAAATATTTAACCAACAATGGCATACAGACATATTACCAGATTGGCAAAGAAGCTTGCATGAAATTATTCTGAGAAACACAAGTTTTTTTTTTCTTTTTGTTTTGATAAAAAAACACAATGGAACAGGTAGGGGTTTCAATACGTATCATGAAAACAGATTTTCACTTAAGATAATCCAGCATTAATCAGATGAAAAAAGTTCCAGACTTGCATTAATAGTTATTTTAATTTGTATTCAACTAAGGCAAAACCTATACTAATTAAAAGAGAGGATATACAAGTATTTTAATGCTTACAGAAACTAAGCTTTTTAATAATTTATATTAGTTTACATTAATGAATTTAATTTCTTTAATGAGCTATATTAATACACTAAGCACAAGAGCTAATAAAAGTCTAATTAGAGAGCCAAATAACAACAATCAAATACAGTTCAGTTACTTGACTAATTGACTCATATCATCAGCTAAATTTATTCCATATAAATTAGATACAAAACAAACAAGTTCATAGAAGAGAGTGTTTGTCACCAAATTTGGGAGAAGTGTTTAACCAAAGAAGTCTCGTTCAAATCATAGGTTAGTGTTTGTAAAGTATTAAAAATGGATTTTAAGTTTGACTTAACCTTATAAAATCGGCTTGTAAGGTGAGGTTTGTACTCACTTATAAACTATTTAAAGATTTCATTTTTGGTCTATGTAAGATCTCCAACACACCCGAGCGTGAAACTTATATGTAAAGATGGTCCGATAGCGGGTAACTCGATGAATCCAACAACCTTGCTAGGATAGGTTATGATACCATATTAGAAGTGAACTTTAAACCGAACTCAATCCTACAAAATCGGCTTGTAAAGTGAGGTTTACACCCACTTTATAAACTATTGAAATATCTCATCTTTAATCAATATGAGATTTTCAATACAAAGGATGCGAGAAAGATGAATAACCATGTCTAGAGAACATTCACTGAAAGAAAGAGAATAGTCTCTCAAGTATGAACAGTAAGAGTGTCATGTTAAGAATAAACTACTCTATAAGCACATATAGCTTAGGAAAATATGAATGAAAAATAAAATGTTTTTTATGAACTAAAATTAGCTTATACATAGGCTAAGATCAGTTCTGGATAAGCAAGTATGAGAGAGTTTTTATAAACTAACTTTTCTATGTACTAATTTTAGTTATGCAAAAACTTATTTAATTTTTTCTTTTTACTTTTGTTTGTTACAAGCATCTATGAGAAGTTTATCCAAACAGAAATTGAATAATATTTTTCAAGCCATACATGAGCCAATACGGCAAAACCAGCTGCCATTAGAATAACTTAATGCCATAACCATAATATAGTAGGCTGTTGTTCAAAAATAAGAGTTAAATAACTTTTTGGTGCCTCCAAATTGGTACCTCCAAAAACAAATTCCATACCCAACATTTAATAAATGAGTTAATTTGGTCTGTAATTTTTTTACTCTTAAATTAATACCATTAATTCAAAAGTAACTCTCAAGACCAAATTGACATATTGATAAATGTTGGATATCAAAAACACTGAAATAATTGTAGAGATGCCAATTTCAAAACGGGTCTATTTTGGAGATACCAAAAACTCATTTAATTCTAAAAACAACGACACAAAGAATCACATATTTGACAGAAACTTGATTGTGTTTATGTACTCAAAATCGAGATTATGTGAATCATAAATAGGAAGATCGTAATATGAATTGTAAAATCTTACAGATATTATAAAAATTTACAAATACATTACAAGCATCGTATTTTATTCAAAATTCATAATTAGACTTCACAATAAGAATACATAATTAAGTGTAAACATTATATTCTATTCTAGTTACTTAGGATGGAAGTATCTAACTCCTACTAAGTTACAAAATAGTCTATTTAAACCAAATAATTTTCTAACTTAAATTCATAAGAATTAATATATAAAAATTATATATATATAAAGACTAAATAATATTTTTAAATAATTATTTAATTATAATTTAATACACATTTAAATAAAAAATAATTAATAAATATAATATAATTTTTTATATTTTAATTTTTAACTGAAAATAACAATAATTTTTAATAGCTTTTTATAACAGTTAGTGCCTTTAAGTTTTACTTTCGGATTATAAAGGTTCCGGCCCAAAAAGACCTAGAAGAAAACCCTAATGGTTATACAGTGGTTGCGGCAGCGGGAGGTGCAGGATGTGCGAGAGCGGGAGGTGCCGCCGCATGAGACGCCGCTGCGAGCGGAAGGTATCGCCGCACAAGACGCCGCCGCGAGAGGTGCACCCGCAAGGCGCCGTCGAAAGACGCGACCGCCGCCGCTGTGAGGTGTGCCGCGACTGCTTCGCATCGCAAAAATCGCTGTTTTCACGCGATTTGCGATTTACAACGCAGATCCTACACGATCCTCCAAAATCGCAATTTTTACGTGATCGGAGATCGAAAAAGATGAAAGAGATCGTAAACTCGTACGATCTTACAATATGGATCGCCATTTTGACTATCATCATGTTTTTACTAAAATGCACATTTTTGATAAAATTGTCTCAAAAGAAGCCAATGCAAATTAGTATCTTTCTTATTTTAGTTCCTATGCTTATCACATAAACACAAAAAACAAAAATAGAGAAGGGAGAATTTTTGCACCTTGCAACGAAACCATGCACCACGAAAACCACTTTGAAAGGATTTTGACTCAGCCAAATCGCCAACTTGGAATGGAAGATCAGGCATCATTAATAGGTACTTCCACTCTTCAGCTTTTTTAAAACAAAATCTTGATATAATGAGGCTGAAAATATTATTATGTAATACAACTGTTAAATTTTCAACTCAAGTAACTAAGTAGATCGAGGTCTTGATAAAATAGTGCATAGACATATAGGTAAACAAAATAATAAAAATTATATAATAAAACTATATGTGAAAAATAATACTGTTACACTTACACATTAAAATACAATTTTATCAAATATATATATATATATATATATAAAAGGAGGTATCCATACAAGAGCAAAATAATAGTGACTTTAACAAAGAAGAACAAACAAAGCAAATTAGATTTTTTCAAAAACTAAATCCTAATCAAACCAAATAACCCAAACTAAGCCTATAAAAGGATCAAGCATTAAAAGAAATGACAACCTCACATAATGATAGAATCTGGTGTCAATTATATCGACCCACCTCACATAATGATAGAATCTGGTGTCAACTATGTCAACCCATAGAAGAAGGTATGAAGAAAAGAGAATTCATATCCACCTAATTTACATTTTCTTCAAACAAAGCTTAAAATTATAGTTAATCAAACTTGACAGCGAATTTAGGGACGATAACTGATCAGCTATGATTTTCTTAGTAAGGAAATCTCAAGCCGATAATATGGTTATTCCATTTGAAGTAATTAAAAAAATTATAAATAGAGAGATGAAGTTACTCTTCCTAGAGTGATTATAAGATACTTTACAATTTTCGAAAGTATAATATTTCTAATGAATAACTAACCTTAAAACAGGAAAAAAATTAAAGGGGAGTATTTTTATTGAAGTCCTTCTAAGAATATTTGTGACAAGTATCTTAATTAGGAGAAACGCCATCAACCTCCATCAGTTGGATGAATTAATGGCCAAGGAGAGCCCTTGATGGAGACCAAGAAGAAGAAAACATATAAAGTTATACGCCATCAATGTGTGTGATACCAGAATCATTTTTCACCGAAATAACTAAGAGGTGAAGAGTAGTTAGACTGGAAGCATAGCAAGAGCCTTGAAATTTCATGGGTAGCCATGTGAGAATGCATTCCTTTCATATCAGTTTGAAGAACGAAAACAATAAACTTTTCTATTCGAGGATAGGAGAGATGAGGCTGACAATGTTGTTTAGGTTTGATAAAAAACTGTAAAATGACTTCGAGATGAGTTTTGACTGAGAATCTTTGAGAGTGATTAGGGAAGATGACGATGCGAGAAACCTCTACCATAAACGCTATGAACCAAATTAATGAAAGGTATATGAATAATGTTGATGAGTAATTAGCTCCAACCGGTAAAATAGCATAAAGAAAGAACTACATACCAGATTCTCAAGTGGAAGTGGAATTGCACAGTATAGAAGACATGTGCAGCATTTTGTAACAACGAAAATTCAACCCAGAATTCGTAAATCTAAAACCCTAAATTTTAAATACTCTAAATATTAAATATTAAACTTTAAACCCTAAGCCCTAAATATTAAATTATGTCCTAAATGTAATAATAATAAAAAATAACAGATAAAAACACAAGCATAGCACAATCGATTATCATATGAAAAAGATTTAGATAATCAATTATAGCTGGTGACGCGACGGGTAAAATAGCATAAATAAAGAATTAAATACCAGATTTTCAGGTGGAATTGCATAATATAGAACACATGTGAACCGATAACAAAAAAAACTCAAGAAAGAAGGGAGACGCACCGACAAATGGCGTGTCCGTAAACACTTTAATTTGCGTTGAAACATAAAAACCAAAACATGTTGAATCACAAGTGGGAACCCTCAATAGCGTAGTAGGCAAAGTGACGTTGCACAATTTCAAATCCTTTTAATTTTTGATTTTTTTAAAGACATAAATATTAAGAATTTCATTTAAAAAATATTTCAAAATATTTATATCTTATGTACTATATTATTGATTTAAATATAGATTCCTTCAATTATTTTTTAATTGTTTGAGTAAAATTATTATTA
>Ga0123340_1000981_pt1 | contig 22290 bp, 13 predicted proteins | sample SirMexnodulemix_FD_89961 | JGI IMG/M metagenome (GOLD analysis project Ga0123340, IMG submission 89961) | Root nodule microbial communities of legume samples collected from Mexico - Siratro Mexico nodule mix | ecosystem: Host-associated > Plants > Roots > Nodule | place: Mexico: Nepantla...
ATTTTTTTGAAGTAAAAAAATTATCTACTTTTTCATTTTATTAAATAAATAGATTATTTTTATTTAATAAAAGGTAAAGGTATCTAAAAAAGTATTATTTTTATTAATAAAAGGTAATTTATCTAAAAAAGTTATCAAATAATATATCTCTATATAATACTGTATATTAATTAATGTAACATATAGGAGCTTAATATATCTAGTATATGAATAGAAAATGTTAAAAGTAGATTGATGTGATATATAACGTTTTAATATATTATTACACTAATTAACACATAATAAATAATTTAACAATACATAATAAAATCATTTGCAATGCAACGATCATATAGCTTTATTTATTTTTTAGTTTATTATTACACATTATCTTTAACAGATGTTTTAAATTTAATTATTCTTTAATTTCTTTTGATATTTTTAAGTAAAACATTCATATTAAGACTAATTTATTTTGACAGTAATTAATTTTTACTCATATATATGTTTATACTATAAATCTCATTTTTTTGAAAAATAATAAAATTTATTTTTTAAGATAATATTACAATTTAACAATAATTTTTTCTGAGATAGAAATCACACAATATTCAGATAACACTTGAATATTATGTTTATTTCTTTAAATTTTATGTTTTTTTTTTTTAAGTTACGTAGATGAGTGTGTTTTTTATTTGAAAATACAACCACTTTCATAAGAAATTTTCTAACCATCCATCCTCTGAATTTTTTAAAAAATTAAGAGTTCTTTTGTGTAACATTTATAATTAACACATTTATGTTTTTTGCGCACAAAACCTAGCTTATTTTGTTTTCTATAGAAATTTATATACACCATTGTTAAATAAACAATTACCTTATTAAATAATACTTTTGCTTGCTACTAGATACCAGTGTAAATTTACACTGATTGCATAATGTATTTTTTTTCTTTAAGATTTGTATTTTTGTGAAATTTTAGTATAACATTTTCACCCAAAATTGAAAACATTACTCAGTTGAATTCTAAAATATATATTTAAATTAATTAATTATTTGCCTTAAAATTGATGCAACAAAAATTACTTGAAGACTTTGTGGCGCGGGTTGTAAAAAATTGCTTGAAATGGAAAACGCAGTTTCCCGCGAATCTCAGTGGGGATGCCACGTTGGCAATCTGTGTCTCACACTCTCAACCAATCAGCGTGCATTCTTGGGCCCTATATATTCTCGTTCCACTCGCATCTCTTCTCATCTGCACCTTCTGCCTCACTTCTTTCCCACTCTGCAAATTGTAAGTTCTAGGGTTAGGGTTTTCAATCCGATTAGAAAATGAGTTCTACTGGTGGTTCAACCAAGGGTGGAAGGGGCAAACCCAAGGCCTCCAAATCCGTTTCCAGATCACAGAAAGCCGGCCTCCAATTCCCTGTTGGAAGAATTGCTCGATTTCTCAAAGCTGGCAAATACGCCGAACGTGTTGGTGCTGGTGCTCCAGTTTACCTCTCTGCAGTGCTAGAGTATCTCGCAGCTGAGGTTTGTTTCGGTTCTTGTTTTTTATTTTTTATTTATCAATCTTTCTTTTAATTGTTGCTTTGAGTGGGTTTGGTTATTGATTGTGATTGGTAGGGTTCTGATTGACCTAAATTCTTGAACTTTTGTGTGACTTGTTTTTTTGACGATGAGTTATTTATTTCTTTAGGTTTTGGAATTGGCTGGAAATGCTGCTAGGGATAACAAGAAGAATCGTATTGTTCCTAGGCACATTCAACTTGCGGTGAGGAATGATGAGGAACTGAGCAAGCTTTTGGGGTCTGTCACCATTGCCAATGGAGGTGTTTTACCCAATATTCATCAAACTCTTCTTCCCAAGAAGGTTGGCAAGGGGAAAGGCGAAATTGGATCTGCTTCTCAAGAGTTTTAGGGTTTTAATGGGTCGTTCTAGACTATAGATTTAATTTCATTTTGGTTGTAATATACATGGTTTGGTTTATTTTTATATATTTTACCTGAGAGGTTAAGTTTTCTCAGTCCGTCGACCTGAACGTGTATGCCTTCTTGGGTGTATAAGAAATGAGAATTGGTGTTTTCATCATTCTGAATGAGCTGTGATTGGAATATATAGTATAAACCCTAAACCCTATCATATAATAGCTTGCCCATATTGATTTTGAAATATTTTTCATGATTCTGCGAGTCTTGCAATTTTACCGGGTTTCTTTGGTTCTTAAGTAGAGTGTGATCCATGGGGTTTTATGATTATTTACCACGTTGTGTTCATATGTTCTAATCTTAGATAATACATTGGTCTTGTTTTCATGGATTTGAGGATTGATGCTTTTATCAATCTGAATGAGCTATGATTGAAATATATAACTTCACCTGATGAATCCTCCTGTCTGAAAAGTGACATCATCATATAATAGCTAGTCCATATTGTTTTTTAATTTGGGAATGTGTAATAGTGAGTATGTGAGTCTTGCTGTTTTACCGGGTTGTTTGGTTCTTGAGTAGAGGGTGGGCCATTTTTACCTTTGGATTTTATGGTTCATTACCACATTGGGTTTACATGTTCTAATCTTAGGTAGTAATAGATTGGTCTTGTTTTTAGTAATAGATTGGTCTGTGTACTGTGAATGCAATTCCTCGTAGTGAGTACGATTGATATTCATTTGTGGGATTGGAAAGTAGGGCTGTAATTTGTTTTTACTGGCTTTTAATTTATATTTCCGGTGTCCTTTGGTTAATTGTCATTTACGTTTACGGATGTCAAGGCGTAGAGTTGCATGGATTTGCAACATTCATGACCTCGGTTGTTTGTGTCAGAGTTCGTTGCTGCAAGGTTGTGTACAAACACAAGTGCGGAAAGTGTTTAGGAAAATTTCAGAGCATATTCCCATTTTTTAAACACAATGAAAATACTTTTACTTAATTTTAGATGAAAATATTTTGGCGGTTTTTGAATTCATATTCAATATAAGAAATTAAAATAATGAAATTTAAATTTCACGTTATATGTACTATAACGACTAGTGTATGTATTCAATCAGCAATCGACACAGGCAATTGGTCGAAATTGTTGTATGGTCAAAAGGCGTCAACGTAGGCGTAGTCATATGTCGATTCTCAAAACAAGACATTTTACTCGTTAAATATTTTAGTCATTATAGTTGGTTCTATCTTGTTTATTAGTTTGCACTGATGTTTAAGAAAATCTTGCAATTTATGCCAATGGTATAATAAACTTGGTGAGACGGGGTTCGAAGAAAAATTTTCTTTTTTAATTTTAAAATGGTTATCTTGTATTTATGTGGTGAAGAGTGCACGCAATGAAAAATGGGAAACTGGAACTGGCCCTCTAAAGTTGAGTCCTTTGAAAACAATCAAACCCGCAAATAGAGGTAATTTAATCTCGTCCATCCTAATAATTTCGATGAAATGGTCTGTATTGGTTTGATGCAGCGTGTGGGTGTGGCCTTGACATCGTGCCATGGACAATTCAAACCTAGAACTTGTGAGTTTAGGGTCAGAATTCGATGTTCCTCCAACGTTTATGTGTCTAGGAAGGAAGTGCTGGAGAAAGTAGACGAGGAGCTAGCAAAGGGAGATGATAGAGCTGCGCTGGCACTTGTGAAGGATTTGCAGGGTAAACCTGGTGGGCTTCGGTTTTTCGGTGCAGCCAGACAGGTTAGTCTTGTGTCCTCTTGCGTCTTCTCAACTCTATGCTTTTTGGATAATCTTTCTTTATGCTTATTCTGTAGGTGCCTCAAAGGCTTTACACCTTGGATGAATTGAGGCTAAATGGAATTGAAACTTTGTCTCTTCTGTCGCCTGTGGACACGACTCTTGGTTCAATAGAGAGAAATCTTCAGATTGGTGCTATTCTAGGAGCTCTTGCTGCATGGAATGCCTTTGCAATTTCCCCACAACAAATCTTCTATATATCACTGGGTTTGCTATTTCTATGGACACTAGACGCGGTACTTACTCACACCTGGAGATCAATTCATTTCACCAGATTTGCGAAGTGAAACATTTTGTTTTATGCTTGTTTGCATCTTCTGCTGATCCACCCACTTCTGCTTGTTTGCATATTTGGGGAGCTTATTCTCTTTTCTCATGCTTTGTCCGTTTAACCTTCTTAGAAATGCTATGTCCATGTTTCGATTTGTTTCCAATATGCATATGAATAAAAAATGTTATTTCCGTTATTCTAGTTGTCACATTGCCAATGACAGACCTTTTCTTACTATTCTGTAAGTATCAAGGATTGAAGGTTCATTGCATTGTAGAATTCTGGACCAAGTTTGTCTTTCAATCTTCATTGTATCTGTGTTTGTTCATTGACATGCTACTTGAATTCCATCTCATGCTTATCCAACTGATTGCTTCTGCAGGTCTCTTTTGGTGGAGGTATTGGTAGCTTGGTTATTGATACAATTGGTCACACTTTCAGTCAGAAATACCACAATAGGGTTATTCAAGTCAGATTCATGCCATTCTATTATCGCACACTTAAAAGTAATTTTATTTCAATTAACTTACATCATCTTAATGATCATTAAGTAACCATAACAAAATTTAATTGTGCAGCATGAAGCTGGTCACTTTTTAATTGCTTATCTGGTGGGAATACTTCCTAAAGGATATTCTATTTCTAGTTTGGATGCTCTGCAGAAGGAGGGATCTCTGAATATTCAAGCAGGCACAGCCTTTGTGGATTTTGAGTTTCAAGAAGAAGTAGGCTATTTTTTCTCCGCTTATATTTAATGCAACCCAATTACCTTTTAGGAATTGTTTGGCTCAAAAGACGGGAGGGAAGGAATTTTGATTAGGAATTTGGTTTAGTTTAGAGGAAGGGAAGTGGAGAGGTTTAGAAGTTAATGCACTTTTGTATCCTTATAAATTTGGATTTCCATAACATAATTGAAGATGTTTCACATTTTAGTCAATACACCTTTAGATGTTTTATATTCCTTTCCCTCCCGTCTAATAAAAATTTAATGAGAAAATTCTGTTCCCCTCCAATTTCCTTCGACAAATTGAATCAGATAACAAAGCTTTTTAGCTAGAATAACAACTGGGGATGTGTCGTTGCATGACTATTTCCAAGTACTTTGGCTTTTAACTGTCACAATCTACTGTAAGACTGTCTTTGTGTGACTGTTTTAGTTGCGTGGCTCCATCATGTTTTTAACTCATTAAAGTGCTTGATTATCCAGAGTATCACATCCGTATTTAGTTGACAACTATATTTATTGATTGGTGGCGCTTTTCACTTCATGCAGGTTAATACAGGAAAAGTATCAGCTACAGTAAGTTGCTATCTCACTGACTTCTAATTTTCACTGCTTACAAGGTTGCTTAAATTGATATTCTGAACGTTACAAAATTTTAATAATGTGACAACTTTTGTTTTATGTTATTTAGACATTGAACAGATTTTCATGTATAGCATTGGCTGGGGTGTCTACAGAATATCTTATATATGGATTTTCTGAAGGAGGTCTAGATGACATAAGAAAGGTTTATGCAATTTTTGACTTTCTTAGGCATGACAATTAGAAAGCTTAAACATAGCATAGGCATTGCTAATTGTAATTTTGTTAAATGTAAATAGTTGGATTTACTGCTCAAGGGACTAGGCTTCACACAGAAGAAGGCAGATTCTCAAGTTAGATGGTCTTTGCTAAACACGGTCTTGCTCTTGCGGAGGCATGAAACAGCTCGAGCTAAGGTTGCTGAGGCCTTTTCAATGGGAAAATCTGTAGGATCCTGCATTGACATTATAGAGAGTTCTATCGATGTTTCAGATCTCTAACCGAAGCTTTTGATTATTCCCTTCTATATGCTGATTAATATTTCTATAAATTTTCATTTGGTGTCTCTGGCTTGCTCAGTTATTGGAGTAAAATGTGAATATCTTGTTTTACAGTGGAAAGCAGTAATTCAATAATACAGTTTCTTGTATGTCGAATATATAGAGGCCCGACTGAGTTCATTTTTTTTTTCTTTACGTTCACGTTAAAAACATTTTTTGAAGTTGTTCCGACCTATAATATCTTCCGTCAGGATTTTGTTTTTAAAAAGCACATCAATGGATTAAAGGAAGTAAGTGTATTTTTCAAGGCATGTGAGACTATTGAGTGTGTCACAACAGAAAAAATAAAACATCTTTTGTTGGTAGGGATTGTAAGAAAAATAAACATTTAGAGATTTGTCAAATGGAAAGCAAAATATGACGACCAAGAAGGGAATTGTGATCCTTAAAGAGGGATTTGGACTCAACAATGTTTTTAAATGTGGCTATGCTAGAGTTGCAACTTGATCTTATTGTCATAATTGATAGTTAATAAGAATGGTACAATTTGATTCACTTTCCTTGTGTTATGGAGGACCCAACTATTTCATAGTAAACAACTGAAGAAATGAACTCTACAAAGAAACACAACACCATATCTTACGTAGAGGCACAATAATCACATTTCTTAAGTGGATAAAAGTCACTCTCTCAAGCATAGTTTTAAAATTCGGACTGAGAATTTATTTTGTGGTGGTCAAATGTTATCCAATTCATTGTTTTAAATTAAAGTTCTATAATAAACAATAAAATTTATTGAATGCTTGTTTTTTTACAGCATGAAGGGTTAAAATTTTGTACAATAGTCAAATTCCTGCAAAGATCTATTTCGTCTAAGATCAAATAAACTGAGAAGAAATGAACCTCAGTTCTAGTATAAAAATGGAGCAAAATAAATTTATTTAATTTAAAAAAGAAAGACATTTAAATAAAAATATTATTCGTCGTATATTTTATAATTGAGTAAAAAAAAGTCATCCGTTGGATCTGGACTGGGATGTAAAAGTGATGGAACGGGCATAGGCACAAGAGAAGGGAGTAATGGGCGTAGAGTGGTTATTGGTGTGCCATGGTTTGGTCACTGCGGTGGTCGTTGTTTCTTTCCTCTGCGGTCGATGGCCAATCTTCGAAGGCACTTTCATCCAACGCATACACTACTTTCTCACTTTCGGCGCTTACGATTACTTTCTGTATCTCTCTCTCTCAGCTCTCCATTTTCGCTTTCTTCAATTTCAATTTCTTCATCTCTCACTCTCTCCATCGCAGGCGTTTCGTTGGCGCAGTTTTTGGCCATAAGTGCACGGATGCGATTCTTTCTGTCGAATATTACTGCTGCGATCGTCCAAATCCTATTCTACAGGTACGACTGCTCTTTTCTATTTCGATTCATTCCTTCGACTTGTGCTACCGATGTATAGAAATTCTTCGTTCTATTTCGATGCATGAATTTATCAGTCTTCTGCGTTGTGTTTTATGAATTGTGACCTACAACTAGCGTGGCCGTGGAATCTATAAGCAATTCCTCTAGTTTTTCATTAGATAAATTGCTTTGCCTAATTCATTACGGAAATCGTTTTTTTTTTTTTTTTTTTTTTATTTTTTTTAGGTTCCGTTTTTTTTTTTTTTTTTTTTTTTTTTTTTTTTTTTGTTTTTTTTTTTTTTTTTTTTTTTTTTATATATTTTCTAGGTCACGATTTGCTCACTTCTGACATTTGAATACTTCATTTAGCCTTTATTTGTGTCTTTTGTGTGCAATATTTACGAATTGGATGCAAATGCCGCCAGTTCGCATATCCTTTTGTTCGAAAGGATCATGGCGATATCCTTAAGTTGCATTGTCTTGCAAGTCCTTATAGTTGACAATATTGTAAGTTCGGGTTCTTATGTGGATACAAGATAAGTTTAGGACAATATTGATAACATCTCTGAGAACTTTCTGGCACTGACAAACTGCGACAAAATTTTGTCTGAGAGGAACTTCTAATTTTCTCGTATAGGAATGAAAACATAAAATGCGAGCAATTATAGGAAATAAAAGAATAATTGAACTCATTGCATGTTATCCTAGGGATGAGACCGTGTTTTTTCTTTTCTTTTCAGAAAGTCTCGACTTCAATTGTTATGTTATCCATTGGTTTGAATATTAACCTTCTGTTTGTTGCAGATCGTATACATTGTGATAATCGGTGTTACCTATTATTTCATCGCCAAGTCTTGCTTTGCCTATATCCCTGGATACTATTTAACTGGAATTCACCGGTAGTGTACTGCTGGGCCAATGTTGTACTCTTTTCTTACTTAATGGTTTCTTCAGCATTATTCTATCCTGAATTTTGTTAGACCTTATATTTTTGTTTAGGTACACAAGCTTATTGGCAGTTGCTGTTGGAATTCTGCTCTTTCTTTTGACCAGCTTTTCTGATCCGGGGACAGTAAACACTGAGAATGTTTCTCAGTATATTTCTGCTTATCCCTACGATAATATTATTTACTCAGAGAAAGAATGTTCCACTTGCAAAATTCCAAAGTGAGTTTGGCAATGTTGTTGAATTTTGTTGAAATGTTGGTTAGGTTTATCTATAAAACTGTCTTAATTTTTTTCTGCAGACCTGCTAGGTCTAAACATTGCAGCATTTGTGACCGGTGTGTTGCTCGATTTGATCATCACTGTGGATGGATGGTTAGTAATCTTTGAAACTCCCCTCTCTATAAGGTTGCTTGTGTCGTTCTCATTTAATATACATCATGTGCTTTTTTTAATTTGTACTGAAGTTGTTTTACTTGCAGAACAATTGCATTGGGGAGAAAAACACACGGTATTTCATGGCTTTTCTATTATGGTGAGTTCAACATGTATTCTTACACAATTATCATTTTTGTGTAATCCAATCTAACTCCCTTACAAAAGGAACCCCAGAAAGTATAATGCATTAAAAGACTAAGCAAAAGTTTAAGAAGTTACCTCTCCTTAAATAAAATTAGAGGTTCACAAAAACTATTCCAAGAGGTATTTGTTGGTCATTTGGCTGGTGTGGCAAATTGGCAATGTAGATAGTGATAAGTTAAAGCCACTTCTCATGGAGTTGTGTGATATAATGATTGTTTTTCCATTGTTTCTGTTCAAGTATTGATGATTATCTGCAATTATAAACATAATCACATTACTCACAAGTTTTCTTTAGCTTGCTACAAATAGAGAGCAATTGATTGAAGAACTAACTACAATGAAGAAAGTTTCAGAATATTCAAAGCATTGTTGGTATCAAACGTCACTAATCTCCTTTTCATGACCAATAATGATCAAGGTAGTTAAAATTAAGATTATGGGTAGGATCGTGAAGAGCTCACAATATCGTAAATTGTGAAATCATAACATGGATTGTAGATTTTATTTTTTTAATATATATATAAATAAACACCTTTTTATCAGCAAAGAAAATAAGACAAGTCTGTAAAGTTTCATTTTCCCTATTCTACTTCATGCATTACATGAAAAATAATGAAAACACGAATAAATGTGTAGGGTATACTATGGAGAGTGTTTAATCTATGTAAAGACATCTAGTGTACAAATTAAAGTCGCAAACCTCATAAACACAAACCAAATATACACACATACCTATGAAAATGAATTAATATTGAAATGAAATAAATCCCTTTGTTAATACTTTATCTAACTTAAGTTTATAAAATCAAACACTTTGACAATACTTAATAAAATTTAAATTCATCTAATATAAATCATTCAAATTAAAATGAAAACTAGAGAGATCTTCGTTAATTTTATCTCCTTCATGAAGCACATCACTAAGCACATAATTTAAATCTATATTCAATTGTCTCCTCCTCCTTCAACATTTTCTATAATTCACTAGTCATCGGGTGGAATATCGTTAAGTTCAAACTCTTCAAGTGACCTTCTTCCCAAGTGACCTTCTTCCACCTTCCTTCTTCTCGACCAATTTTGAATTAACCGTGACATAAACAACATCATTCCTAGTTTCTTGTTTCAGACAAATTCTCTTCTTTGTGTGGATCTAATAAATACAAATAAACATACAATAAGTAATTACTAATTTAGTATATTTTAGTTGTAATTTCACAAGTTTTAAGGTCTTACCATCTCAAATACACTCTAGTTATGCTCACATCCAAAAGAACTACATATCAAACTATGTACGCAAATAACAAACCTTTGAAGCTCTAGATGTTCATCTCCATAAGACTCCCACAAGCTGCTGGAGTCTTTTTCCCAATTGCCTTAATAACCAAGAGGTTACCAAACAATTTTTCTTGGTTCTTGAAATCTTTTAGTTGCAAATCAATCAAGTGTTCAACCACTATCTTTTGTATACATTGTAATACGTCAATTTTAACTTTTGTATCAACTTTAAAATCATGAGAATGATGCAACTCAGGATTCAGAAAATAGCCTCTGCATGTTGAGCCTGCAACATGCAGAGGCTCGGGGAATTGGTTGTCCTACCTTTCATCAATAATATTTCACGGATTCTCATATCTAAAAGTAAAAGAATAATAATTTGAATTAATGTTGTCCAATTTCTAAGTGGTCAAATCTAAAGATGAAATGAAACTTCAATTTGGAGATTGGTGAATTATTTACCTTTTCTTATCACCATTAAACTCCTTTTGTATCTTTTCTTAAGCTTGATTGATTTCCTTGTAAATGAAACCCATGGCTGGTTTATCATCATAATCTACCATTCTAAGCACTTGCATTAAAGGAAATGCACCCTTCAAAAATATGACAATACTCTCCAACATTCTTTATCCAAAACCCTCTCTTCAACTGAATTTCAATTCTTTGTACTTGTAAAGTATTCTTCCACTCATCACTGGTAAACAAAGGGTCCCTATGTTCTAAAAGACAACCTAATGTTAAGTAAGAGGTGGTAAAATGAGATAAAAGTGGCCTTAGCAAGTCTTTACCCTTTGTGTGAAGTATGTAGTAAAGAAATTGAAGATGTCTTAGAAAAAATATAAGTAGTAATTTTCCTACCTTTTGGAATAGAACATCTTCCTTTTCGTCATTAACAACTCACCAATTGTTTTATAATTGCTAAGATTGTCTATTACAATTTGGACAAGGTTTTCCTCGTCATTTCTTCAACAGTGTCATCCAACATCTTACAAATTTTAGAAAGTAGATGCATCAATAGATCTTAGAACAAACTGTTCCTTGTGGACTGTTAACTAAGAAGTTCAATATAGTTCTTCTTCTCTTATCGGTCCAACCATTGTGCAACCTGTTTTCTTCCATACAGTCCTATGAACCTCCAAAGTATCGCATCTTTTGTTGCCTTAACTTCTTCCTTTAAGTACTTTACTTTGATCTCATTGTATGAAGGTGGCTTAAATCTTGGGCTATAATTTGAAATTGACTCAATCATTCTCCTAAATGCTTTGCTTCTTGGCATATTAAAAGATATGTTATTTTCATAGAAAAACATTGCTACATCTCTACAAGCACTTTCTCTTTGATCCTTCTTGAATAGTTGATTTATTGTGGTCTGTGAGCTTAAACCCCTCCTGATATAGTCTTATTTCAAGGGATCGCCGTCAATACATATTCCATGCTTCCAAGTCAAGTCTATGCTACTACCTAGAACATTTTGTAAGAAGGGCCAATTGTTAGCGACAACATCATTAGAATGTTAGAAACCTCATAAGCCATTATAGTTAACTTAACCGTGCTTTTGCAAAATGAATATACATAAAAAAGGAGACATAAACAAAGAGAAGAAATAAAAATGAAAGAGATAAAAACAAATCCACTAGTCTCCTAGGTCTGCTAGTGGTTTCCGGCGAACAAGAATATACAAAAACAAAATTGTGTAAGCGTGTTCATGAGTGTGGGGAGGAAGAGATGCACGATAAAAGTGTCTTAATTTAGTTTGATTTTAAATTGAGACTGAAACTCATTGACTCTTAATTTTTAATTGGGTTTGAAATTTGTTTTGAATTTTAATTGCATTAATTGGGTGGTTAAAGTTGACAACACATGTACTAAAGTAAAATTTTAATTGTATTGATTTTTAATTAAAATTAGGTTTGAATTGAATCATTCATCCAAGAAGGTATATAGTTGGTGCATGGAATAATCTAAAAGAAAATCACAATATTGTTGTTTCACTATTCTGGGTGTGGGATTTGAATCACATATAATGTGTACATCTGACCATTTAACTCTGGATTTTGATGATCTTGATCGTTCATGATAGTATAAATTTTGGTAATTGAATTGATAAAAATCACCATTGGATCCTAAGTTCCTTTATCAATAATAAATTCTTCAACCATCAACCGAATAAACCTGCATTGCAATATAGAGACAATCAATGAGTCAATTACTATTCCTAGAGGCATGATTCTTTAAGTGATTTATTTTCAATCAAGATCAATAGATTATTTTCCAATCAATCCTAAGACAAGTTATGATCCATAAACAAACTTGAGTCACTAATATTGCAGTAGATTATATGTATTAAATAAGATCGTGATTGATTGTATTTGATACCATAAAAAAATGGCTACTGTTAGTATATTTTTGCACTTTGGATAGAAATTTCTAAATGCTTAAACGTCCCTTCTGTTCTTTTTTTGTGCCTTTTCCCTTGGCCTTTGGAACCCTTGAGTTAGCAGTTCCTGTCTATTATTTTTTTCTTGCTTTTCTACTGTAGGGCAGAGGGCTACCACCAAATGAGTGGTGTCCATATTTTCCATTTCCACAATACCAAGTTCTATCTATTTCCTTGGCGTACAGAGAGACTGGGCGGCCCTACTGCATTCCAGTTTTTTTTTTATTTGAATCATAAATCATTATCTTTCAAGTATAGTAAAATATGAAAAAAAAAATCAAATATATTATATAGAAGATATATATCGTTCATTGTAATAGTTTTAAACTAGAAATAGATTTGTAAAAAGTTAAACATAAGTCTCAGAATGAAATTATTAGTTGTATTTGAGTATGTGAAGCTTCTATTTTAGAAAAATGTAAACAACGCAAGCAATAGCTAGATAGAGCACAATGAGTTGGTGACAAATAAAGTAGTAGAAAAATCAAAAATAGGCATGTGATCCTCCAATTCCTTTTCATTTAACAATTTAAGCTTGTACGGATTTTCAGTTTCTCATAAGAGAATTGGATAAAGAAGAGTTAAAACCGTAAAATAATGAATTGTTGAATTGTGTGATCTGCATCATCTTCGAACTTGCATAGATTCGTTCATGTATTGTAAGATATCAAGTTATCTGAGATTCATCTCATGATATGCATTGACAGGTAGCTAAGTAATGTTGAATTGTAGGATTCTAAATGTGAATATACAATTCTAATAACTATGTTGTGTATCTATATTCTTTTTAATAAATTTTATTTGTATTCTGAAAAGAAAACTTTGGTTCATACATGTTACCTAATGATTTCTTTACCAATTTACTGTTCCATTATCACATAAGTCTTAAACTTTTCAATACATTGTGAAGATGTGTTTTTTAATGTGCTATTTTGGAACCTTTAAATACTCTTCAATCTTTTTCCCTTCCTATGAGATGTAGTATAGATAGCTAGAAAATCGTAATCATTTTAGTCACTGATTTCAACTTTACCATAGATTTGCAATAGGTTATACATTCTTCATCTCTGGCTGTATTTTGTAGTTGTGATTCCTTTACATCTTGTAGGCATTTCCTTATATGCTTGTATGGAACAGTTGCCATTGGCTTGGTTCTTGCTGGAAGACTAAAAGAATTAAAAGTTGTTGATATTCTGACTGGTAATATAGATTTGCAACTTTATATCCATCTCCGGATTAAGTTTTTCTTTACTAACTTTGATATTTCTCTATCTTTGTCATAACTACGCAGTTTATTATGGAATAGAAAATTCTTTTCTGGATTTAGCTCCCAATGTTGTGCAGGTGAGGGATTTGTTTTGTCTCTACGTGCTGATTGTTATGCTTTCTATTTTGATTCCCTATTTTCCATTTAAGTGGTTAGTGATATTTTGTTATCATACAGTGGTTGTTGGGTTCTTACAACACTCAGATACTTCTTATGGTTTTCCTTGCAATCATTGGGATGCTGTTAGCTGGTTTCTTTGGTTACCATGCAAAGCTTTGCATTACCAATACTACCACTAACGAGGTACCTTCTAGCTAACCTACAAATGTAATTAGTAATTTTTAGTAAATTATAAGGAGCCAGGTTGTGTCGAGGAATCCCTCATCATTTTTTCTTTCTCTTATTTGAAAATAAAAATCCTCGTAAAGGGAGGGATCAGAATGTTATGCATTTAACTAGTTGAATTAGAGATGTATTGAGTATGCATACCTTGTGTCCGGTCCCATTAAGTTAGAAGAAAATGCTGTACCTAATACCTAATTTGAAGTTTACATGATCGCTGGATAGTAAAAAAACTGTGATATGTGGTATGATGTTCTAGAACAATATTTGCATCTGGACAAACTGACTGCGTTGTTAGAGGTTTTCAGTTTTCATAAATATTCTAATGAAACAAATCTATCATTAGGTAGCACTAGATCAAACCACCCTTTGTTTGAGTGTCTTGCTGGCTCCATATGATCTTTGTAATGCCTGCTTGTTTATCTTCCTGAGACTACGATTATTTAGAATCTATTGCCTTTTATATCTGGTGAAAGGAATGCGGGTGAATTATATGTTTGTTTCCAATGCTGGACTCCTTCTGGTGTCACTGTTTCCTTCCCAACAAACGTAGAATCCTTCCAATGTGGGATTTGATCTCCTTAATGTGCTCTGATCCTTAAGTCAGTTAAGTTGGTGAGTGAGCTGTGTGTGGGTTCAATCTCCTGCAATGTGCTCTGTCATTTCCCCATTCCCTTACCCCTCTTCCCCTCCCCCTTGTAAGGTGTATTATAAGTCTCCCTTGGACTTAAAAAACACAATACATAATCCTTGCACTGACAATACTACACCAACTAGATGGTTGCTTCATCATGTGAATTTAAAAGAAAACGATCCAGGCAGGTCTGGCTACTTAAATTTTGATGGAGTCAACTTACAGTTTTTGCTGGTTTGTGAATGCAGAACTGATAAAGTACAACTGCTCTATTGTTTATCATTATCCAATTTTTGTTTCTTATTTAGCCAGAAAACTGTATGCTCATGAGAGATGCTAATGGCACCATCATGGTCAATGAAACTAAAGGTTTCTATGTGGATCACAGACTTTTAAGTGGCAAGACTACATGGAGTGGCAAAGGAAGCTAAAAGAAGCAAAGGTGAGTGCTGAAGCCCTAAAGCAAAGTATCGATGGAATTAGCAGTGAAAAACAGCCTTTGTCGAGCAAATGGAGAGCCTTCTTTCGAAAATCACCTCTAGAGGATGTGGTAGTTGTTAAGAATAATGTTTACGATAAAGGTTTCTTCCACAATATTCTGGAGGTTATTTCCCCTTTCTCTTCAAGGTGGTCCTTTACACAAAACAAATTGAAGTCCAGATGAGTATGATCCTAACTTAAGTGCCCTTCTGGTTATTTGAAGAACTTCGTGGGCTAGTTGCACATAAATTGAGTGGGTAGTATGTGTATGCATTTCTCTAGATTACCTAATAATAATTGTGAAAACCAGAGATATGATATATTAAATTCTATTATCTATTAGAGTTCTAGACTAGGTGTAGAGTGAGAATTGATTGGTTGTACTTGATTACGTTCCCGTGTCTGCATTTTTTGGTTGTGTTGTACTATTTGTTATTAGCAAAAGCAGAAACATATCTGAACTTAGTGCACTTATTTATAGTTCTTTTGTTCAGCTGCACTTTTTTTTTTTTGTAGCCCACAGTTTGGCTATTACTGCCAAAAGTGGACAGTATCCAAACAAACCAAAACTTTCTTTCTGCGAACGGTTAAACACCTGTTTTAAATTAAAAAATTGGTTTTAAACAAGTTCTAGTATTGTTTGATCCCTGAAAACAGAACCGTCCGCAGTAGAAGGTAGAGAGGGCGTCTGGCTGAGTGAGATTCCCATTACAATATGAAACTGATGCCATATATAGAATTGTGCCGTAGAGGAACACGGAGTAGATCACCCGAGAGGATATATTCAATCATTGACACTAAGATACCATACAGATTAAAAAAAATTTTAAAAAATGCAAACTAGTTTGGCATATAGAGTTGTTGGTCAAGAGTTGTTGGTCATGGTCATTGATCGGTTGCCTGACGTGCAATCATCCTTCTCCCTGACGTGCACCTCTTAAAAAATCTGTTGCATGGTCGAAGTTGATGCCTGATTTAAATGGGGAGGCAGTGGCTGAGGCTTGATGTCCCTGCTTCGCATAAAAGACAAAAATTGTTCAGGTAGTTCTTCCAGAAGAGCTTGCACGACTGATACCTGCCCACCTGTCAAAAACTCACGAGAGAGGGTTAAATGATATAACGTGATATGAAGAGATAAATAAATAGATGAGTTTTTACTTTGATGTATCATTACTTAAAAGACAAAGAAGTTCAGAAGCAACTGGTACTTACTCTGTACATCTCTCATAGGGACAAATTGTACTATATCTCGTGTAGCTACACGACCCGTAGAACTCGCTAACTGACGCCCATTATCAGCATCCAGCACCTGCAAGCCAACAAGTATATATATTTATTCTCTCTAACAATAAAACATTGTTTCATGCTACTAAATAATTAATGGACAAGGTCGAATTGTAAACCTCCATGCTTGCGAAATCAGCATTTCCAACTCCAACTATAAGAACCGATAAGGGAAGGTCAGATGCTTTAACTAGAGCATTCGTTGTTTCTTGAAGATCCGTAACAACTCCATCCTATAAGAAGATGAACACTTAGTCGGTTATCCATATATCATGATCATAGCATAAGAAAACATAATTGCCAATTTCAATATTATCATCATCTTACTGTTATGATAAGCAACACGAAATACTTAGTGTTGTTGAGTGATGAAAGGGACTGCGCAGCCATTTGAGCTGCCATGTTGATTACTGGGCCAAATAAAGTGGGTCCTGAGAGAGTGATACTGCGTAAAGCACTGCCATAAGCATCCATTACGCCTTCGACTCCTACAACCTAAAGTCACAGGAAAACTAATTGTTATATGTTAAATTGACCAATTAGACAACTGCTATCCCCGGGACAAATTACTTCAAATAATAAATAACAATTTCTGACCTCCGAGCCACCTGGGTTCCCATTTAGATTAAAACAGTGGGATACGGTACCACCAGGTATCTTCCCTCCAAAGCCCCAAGCAGGAAATCGCCTATCAGAATCATAAAACTGAATAACTTCTCCAACCTCCATTATAGCCTGCAAACAATACTATGTTGGTTAGGCAAAACAATGATTCAGATAATGCCACCCTATTATTGAAGTTGTTCAATACCTTATACAAGGAACTAATAAAAACTACACTGTCTTTATTTTGTACATAATCCATGATCATAAGCTGTAAAACGAGGTCGATCTATTGTTTTTCACAAGTTAATGATTGAAAAGTTCAGAATCATTCATTAATTAGATATCAAGCTTACCTTCTGGTATGAATTTAACCGACCATATGCGTCAATGTAATGCAAGGAATCCGAATGTCGAGGATTTCCATTTGAAGCTGGACAAATTTTGAAGGGCTCAACAAACTACAATTATGAAATTCACTATCACCGTTGCTATAATAGAAGAACAATTGTTACTTACCAGTGAAATCTACAGCAACCATGAAGTTCAGTTCAAAACCATTACATACGTAATCAATAAAACTGAACTGTTCCTTTTCGCTATATTGATCCACAAATAGTTGACCTTTTAGAACCTATATTGAACAAATTGTAAATAATGACGTTAAGCAGAAGAAGTAGAGAACAAAAATATAATTTTACTGCATGGATCAGTAAACACCTTCTCTTGCCTGTGGCGTGTGGATGGTATGACAAAATTTGCTCCTGTTTTCTCCCTATATAACGTTTCCAGTTCTGCTACAGACTTCTGCATTTTACTGATGGCAATACGTTTTGATATCAATATATTTTCCATCCGTGACCTAGAAAAAAGTAGGCACAACAAAAATATAAACAATTTCTAATAATCACCATATTACCCAATAAGTACATGATCGCCACTGCTATTGAAATCGAAACACTCTATAAGTAATGGATTATCCTGCACGTGTTAAAATTTTCAAACCTAGATAAATATCTTGTCACGTGAGAAAGAAAGTTAAAAATAAAATTTTAGAGTATAGAAGAGTTTTTCTAGATTTGTTTATGTATAATTTAATTTATAATGATTTACAAACATTTATAGAAAACTTTATCCGATACCCAAAATCTATGATTGTAACATCAAATGTTAAGCCTAAATGTGGGAGGCTTACTTTACTTCCAAACTTGTGTGCACTAAGACAAACTGGGTTCCACTTAGGATTTAAATTGTTGTTGATAACTTCAGTCTTGCATATAGGAACATAACCTCCACTTTTAACCATTCTTGATATTCTTAGAAAAGGGTCCTACAAGAAATAATGAGAGATTGTTTGAATGCTAAACAAACAAAAATAAATAAATAAATAAGCACTTTATTAAATAGGGAACATTAATATGAACGAGGGTAGGAATAGAATTGGTACACTCTTGGAAAAAACGTCCTTGTTATCCAAATGAGAACAACGTAAGATTATATCAATTGCACTCCTTGAAGCGACAGTCTCCTCAGCATGGACAGTAATTGCTCCTAGGTTTCTTAAACCACCATTCCCGCTTTTGTTTTGGAGCCTTAATGTTAACCTCCTACTTGGTTTAGTCACAATCTGCCGAGCACACACAGAGTTCACACTAGCGTCAGTGTACACAATCTCATTTCTCAATGCAACAGATTACATAAATTTTTACTCACCTTTATAATTCCTGTTTTCTTTCTCTTTTTATCTGATCACCATTTTAATCACACACTTCCCTTTATTTTGCATTTCTATCCCTCTTGAATCGAGAGTTGTGATAACTAATATTGTGCCACTGTGAGTAGCTTTTTTCGACGGGGAATTCTATCATCACAATCTTCTGCATTTGTTTTATTTGGTGAAATTTCGTGCTACCATGTTTAACTAAGTGTTTTAGGATATTTAATAAGACCAACATACTATTTCACCTAATTAATAATAAATATAAGGGTAAGAGTAATGTATGACATAATAAGTTAGGTTAGTTTGCTTACACGAGTCGTATGGTATGTAATTATTTCAGTTTTCCTGTTAGTAAAAAACTTTTCTACTAAATTTCGTTTGGAAACTTTTTAAATCAAAATAAGTTAATTTAAATGACGGCATTTGGATTCAAAATTGACACTCCTTAAATAAAATATAAAAAAAAGTTAGTTCAAAGCGTAAACGTTATATTTCTTTACAAGACTTTTATATCTCTCTTCTTGTAAAATTTCTTTTCACCTCTCTATTTTTTCCCCAACTAAATACACTAAAAAATGAGATGTCTACTTTTATCAGAATCCACTACCTAAAGAGTTAACCTAGAAATTGAAGGTGAGATAGCAATCTCCCAGTGTAAAGCGTGAACTTCTTGTTTATAAAAAAAAATGAGAACTAAATCATGTATTACGCCAAAAAAAGCATGGTTGTCATCAACGATTTTAAAATGAAAACAATGGTGCTGACCTCTGATAAAGTGCAAGTGGCCATTCCAAGAAATTCTTGATCTCGCAATTTTAGTGTCTGCAAGAACAACAGATGAAATTTTTTCACATATAAACTTCATAAGTCATAACCGTTCGCTATTTCGGCTAGAGAAAGTAAGAACATAATTTGGAATGCATAAAGCTTGTATCTATACATTTTACGTCTCGCTTCATTTTACTTCACACCACACTAATAAGTTGGCATCCCATTCCCCTCTCATTATGCATTTTAATATAGGATTCTACCATGGCTTAATTTCTTTACTCAACAAGTTTATCTAAAGTCGAAGGGAGCTGAACAGGTCCCATTTTCAATACTCCTTTTAGCTAAATAACTTAATATTCATTTATATAAATATTTGTGTCCAAATTACTTTTATTGTTGAAAAACAAATAAGATAAAATTATTTCCTTACTACTAGTGGTTTAATGAACTATTTTAGAGAGAACCTAATAAAGCAAATTAAGAATAACTTACAGGCATATCACAGCTTATTTTTACAAATTCCCTAAAACAGTTGTATAAATGTTTAAACTCCTGGTCACAGAAAAGGCAAGTTATCTCCAATGAAGATAGTTGGCTTTTTGCATATAATCGGCATGGTGACAAGCATTCTAAAATTTTCATTTTGGAAAACACTGAATAAAGTAATTAACAGATTCACAATTTACAAATTATAACGTACAAAATTGAAAAAATAACTTCGAAGGGTTTTAGTTGTATATTCTACTCTAGTCCTTGTCTGTGGCCAATTATACTTTAACTTGCCTGTTCTGAACTAATTATAAGGGAGTTGAATTTAAGAGGGAAGAGTTATTATGTTTTACAAACCTTGGTGGGAACGCCATGATATTTTGTGTCAATGTCATACACATGAAATCTGGAAGAAAAGTACAATGAGAGAAAGGGAATTATAAGTTATCATATGTATACCATTCAGCTTGGAATAGGTGCAAAGACAGATATGATAGCTTACTCAAGTGGTTGCACAATTTCGAAATGAAATGCAACACTAATTTTCTGTATCCACTCTGGATTCAAACAATTCAGAATTACTTCAGTGCGACCTAATTCTTCCAATTGACCATCTCTTTTCTTTGCAAATACTACAACCATGGGATCACTCTGAAATAAAATAACAAAAACAAATAAGCTAAATTATGCTCACAAAGGCATTTCTGAACAATGTATAAGTACCATAAATACTTGGTATTCACACCTAGGCTGCCACCGGCAAATATATTTTCAGTTTACAAAAAAACAAATATTTTGTAAATAAATTCGTTAATCTAGAGATTTACATGAATTGGAGGAGGAACCAAGACTCTACTAATAATATTTTACATTCTAGTTAATAAATAAAATAACTTCAAATCATGGCATGATTAACGTAACTTGATTCTTCAGAACTGTTATTGCTTTGCATAGCATAACAAGCTGCTATGATATATATTAAGCCAAATGGAAAAGTATTTCACAAAGAAAAAGAACACCAAATCACACATAAATCAGCATGAAACATCAAGATATTAAAGAAAATAACAACCATTTCGAATTATTGTACTCCATTTGCATCCTTATCTAAAGAAAATATACCTTTGAGGCAATGTCCCGATCAAGTAAGTTGGAAGCCGAAAGAGATAACTGCAGACAAAATATTACAGTAAAACTATAAACAATTTGTCCAATGTTCCAACAATAATAACAGACAGCATATTTAAAGAACCAAAAGAAAAAGAAAAAATTAGAGAACAAACCATCGTAAAGCACTTAACATGCATTATGATGTTAGAAAAAAAGAATAAAACAACACTAGAATACATTCATTTTGGTATGCGGATTTAGCCAAAGATAGCAAGACATTTGCTGGTTAATTTTTCTAGAGCTTATGATAGCAAGACATTTGCTGGCTGATTTTTCTAGAGCTTATGTTTTACAATCAGTTATAAAAATACTATAGCATGACCTATTGAAACTTGTTGGTTCCTTTTGAGGAAATTCAACATCTTTGAACTATGAACAATTTCAAATGAATAATACCATTTTTAATTCAAGATGATAATACGTTTGTAGATGTTTTCTCTTTATATGTCTTTTTTATTTTTTATTTGCTTATTTCTATTTATTGTGTGACTCTCAAATATCATTTATTTCAATAAAAAATTCCCCAAAGTATGAAATTTTCACGTTAGTATATTCTTTTAAGGGTTTTTTTTATTTCAAAAGTAAACACTAAGAGAAGATTTTATACCAACGAGTTAAAAAAAAAATTCATTTTTGGATCTTTTCTTGTTATATTTTTTATTTATATTTAATATTATATTTTCAACTCATATTTTATATTTTTCGAGGAAAAACAGAAAAAAGTTTATCCTAATAAATTATAGACAAATTTATATAATATATTTATACTAATAAATCATAGACAGACTTATATATCAGATCATCTCCAATCCAAATTTTAAAATAATATATTTCTAAATACAAGAATTAGTATATACGAAATTCAAATAATTTTTATAAATATTTCATTAAGGATATATTTGAAATGTTAAAATTTTGGATTTTATTTGGATTCTAGAATATGATAATTTAAGTAAATGCTGCAAGAAGTAAATATTTATTTTGATTTTAATTTTTCTCAATTTAATTTCAAAATTATAAGGATAATAATCATTTTTCACTTCATTTAAAAGTATTTATGAAAGATAGAAAAAATTTAATTAAAGTTTTTTATCA
>Ga0123340_1000982_pt1 | contig 22280 bp, 10 predicted proteins | sample SirMexnodulemix_FD_89961 | JGI IMG/M metagenome (GOLD analysis project Ga0123340, IMG submission 89961) | Root nodule microbial communities of legume samples collected from Mexico - Siratro Mexico nodule mix | ecosystem: Host-associated > Plants > Roots > Nodule | place: Mexico: Nepantla...
GTATTAAATAAAATCTATAATTCTATTAAATCTTATTAATTTATTATTATAAATAACAAGAAGTAGTTATTATTTGAAATTTAAAATATACTAACTTTTCTCCTAACCAATTTTGTTACGTGGTATTATATATAATTTTATTTTATTTTATTTTTATTTTCTTTTGTCAAATCCAATTCAGACAAATCGTACGCTCTTTTTAAAAAAATTTGGCAGTGGGGAGATGATAGATGCATGTTAAATTTTAACTTTGAAAAGTGGAATTGCTTATATGATTACTATCCGAAAACCATAAATCTGTTACGAATATAAAGAGTATTTAATAAAAGAAAAACAACCGTGAATTTGAAGAAATAAAATTCATGACCTTCATTAATCAGATTTATATCGAACCAAATATATATGGTTATGGATTATTTTACATTATAAAGTTTTTACTACATTTTGTTACATAAAATTTTTACAATATATATTTAATTATTCCTAATACAGATTCATATATATATATATATATATATATATATATTATTAATCTTACAAAATTTTACATATCATACAAATTATTAAACATATGCGGCTTCATCACATAAGTGGTACAAACAAATTTATTATTGGGTTGTTGTGGATCGTAGGTGGTATGTAGAACGTAACCACCACAGGTCATTCCAATGTTAAAGATACATCTTTAAAATTTGTGAAGGCAAAAATGGTATAGGCTACGCCCCTGAATGTAACTAAATTCTCTGTTATATTCGTCCTCCAATCATTCTCAGGTAAGAAAGTTGAAATATTTACAGAGAAAGATAGTGCAGGATTTGACGCATTCATTACTGTTGCTCTATGATGCATTCATATTTAACAAAAAAGAAGAGAGAGTGGGAAAAGTGAGATAATATTTTTAAAGAATTGTTTTTAAGAAATCTTATTTATAAAATTTAAAATATGTTAATATTATCAACTTCACTGAAATAGATAATTTTTTTTTACAGTAAATTATCATATAAATCGATAAACAACAACATAGGATAAACGGTAGCAGTGAATAGTCAGGATAAATAAGTAGTCAACCAGTCAATACATCACTTCGACTCATTTGAAACCTCAAGAAACATGTCCTCCAGCCACAAACTGCATCCCATAATCACATGAGTGGAAATAAACAAAACAATCACACTATAGAAAATCATGTGTTAAAATCACTATCCATAACAATATTAATAAAGAAAGATAAATGTGAGGCTTAGGGATACCTCAAAAAAAATGTTTAGAAATAAAGACAATATGCATATCTCATTTCCCTTACATTGTTTTGGAAGATTGAAAGAGTTGATGAAGAGTTGAGTGAGCTGTGGTATGGGTTCTCATATGGTATTTAATGTAAATAGTACTCTTGATTTGATCTAAATTGAGGCTTTGTGTTTTTGTTTTTTGTTCAAATTACCAATTTGTCCCTTAGGTTCCATTTACCGTTTTGCCCTTTCAGATTATTGATGCAGAGAAGCTTAAAGGTAATATGGATAATATGCAGAAAATCATATTGCTAAAATTCCTATTATTATAACAATATTTATTCAAAATTTTTAGGATGTTATAGTATTGAAACAATCAATCGAGTATGGTGAGAGAGAAGTGAACTAGTTAAGAACAACCCCTTTTAGTGAGGTAAGGAATACTCAATAGAGCACCGCGTCATCCGGCGTAAGTATCAATGTGCTCATTAATGTCTGTGTTACCATCGTGTTTGTCCAAGGTAAAGCTCTTCCAATTACTAAGAAGATATATTTTCGTGAGTCCTATAATGAAGGAGGGTTGATGCAATGTTGTGTCGAGGAGGGGGGTAATTTAAAAGGAACGTTATAAGAACTGTAAACTTCCTATGTCTTTGGCAGATTTTGATTAGACCCAGTCGAGTCCTCGTACTCCTATTTTGTGTGGACATGCACAGTTTTCCTGCCCTCTAACTTTTGTCGCATGCAGGCATTCTTAACCTTTGGTGCATCAATTTCCTCAACCTTCTTCCTTTTAGTGATCTCAACTTCCTTTTGTAGTTTCACCATTAGCTCTAGTTGCTCAACAATTGTTCATTGTCTCCTTGTGATATGTTAGTCGTTGTTCATTATGTTATGCTCGTTAATTATGTGACTTCTTGATAAGATTGTTTTTGACCCTAGTTGCAAAAATGTTTTTGCATAACCAAATAACACCTTATGTCTTCTTGTCCAACTCGTTAATCCTCCATTCTTAACAATCTTTATTATATTCTAAGTTATTAATCTTAACATGGCTACTTGTAAATATATTTTGAGACTCAATTCAGGTTCAAGTAAGTTTGGTATAATAAATGTTAAATTTTTATTATCTATTACCCTTTAAAATTCACCTATTTATACTAATTATTACACTTTTACCTATACTAATAAATCCAATTAATTTTGTAATTGTGATATGTAAGATAATTAGTATACATCACCTAATAATTATGATTAGGCTATGATCTTCTTTATAAAGAACTCAACAAGACAGAAATTAACAACATTACTCTCCACATGTCAACATATTAATTAGTTCAGTTCGAATCCATCAGGTTGTTTTCAAAATAGAAAATTCTAAGTTCTGCTTATTAATTGATAATAACGTGAAAATTAAGAAAATAAACTTAAAATTATCCAAACACATTAAAAGTCTAAAGCTTCAAAAGTAAAAATAATAATTTATAACAAATTCTTGGTTCAAATAAGTTTGATATAATAAATGTTAGATTTTTATTATATGTCACACTGAAAGATTCACTTATTTATATTAATTATTAGACCTTTATCTACACAAATAAACCCAATTAATTTTGTAACGGTGCTATGTTAGATAATTATTGTACATCACCCTACTAATAATTATAATTAGACTCTAATCTTCATTATAAAAAACTAAACAAGAAGTTAACCACATCTAGACATGTCAACATATTAATTAGTTCAATGCGAAACCATCAGTTTGTTTTCAAAATAGAAAATTCCAAATTCTGCTTATTAATTGATAATAACGTGAAAATTAAGAAAATAAACTTAAAATTATCCAAACACATTAAAAGTTTAAAGCTTCAAAAGTAAAAATAATAATTTATGACAAATATAGACCGATATAACTTTTGGTGTTTAATATTTATATGCTTATTTATTTTATAACTGCAATAGAATAATTATAATGCTCTCTAACTTTGATTTTTTTTATAAAGAATTTCTTTATATATTAATATACGTAACTGTCAAACGATTTTTCTGAAAAAACCGCATAGCAATTATAACATTTAAATTTATTATATTACATTTTAATTTTTTAATTACTATTATATATTACTTTTTCTTTTTTATATCTCTCTTTTCTTTTAAAAATAATACATGATGCAATAATAAATAAAAGTTATTATTGTAAAATAAATGAAATTAAGTTTAAAAAATAAAAAAAGTTAATAAGAATTTTGTGAATGATAATTAGTAATAATAGTTATAATCGTCGTCTCTTCGATAACGATAACACTAACAAATTTTCTGAACTCAAAGTAAAGCGTCTGTTCAAAAGCAACCTCGCATTTGTGTAAAAAACAAAAAAAAAACTTCGAAACTTTTCTGACCCAATCCGTGTTCTGCAAAAAACCAAAACCCGAGAAAGTGGTTAGGAGGATCCGTTTCCGGTAATCGGGTTTTCGGAGTCTAGGGTTTCGGATTCAACGGCGGCGATGGCACAGGCAGCGGGGCGGAGCAGGGTGGTCGGAGAATACGTGGTGGGGAGGCAAATCGGCTCGGGGTCGTTCTCGGTGGTGTGGCACGGAAGGCACAAGGTGCACGGAACCGAGGTGGCAATAAAGGAGATCGCCACGCTTCGGCTCAATAAAAAGTTGCAGGAGAGTCTCATGTCTGAGATTTTCATCTTGAAGCGGATTAACCACCCTAACATAATCTGTTTGCACGATATAATTCAGGTTAGGTGTTGCTTTTTTTTTTGGTGTGGAATGTTTTTGTTTTAACCAACTTGATTAACGCCTTACACTGTTTGGTGGGACCCTGATAAGTTTGGGGTTTTTGAGAGATTAATTCTTGGTCTGGGACTTAGTTAAATTTAAAATTTATCACTGCTTTCCAAAGATGTAATATGTTGGTATTGAATCCCTCAGAATCTTAGGGTGTATTGCCAGTTGAGTCAAACTCATTAGGTTGGTGGGGAAGATATTGTGTGATTTGGAATTTCGAGAAATGTTGTTGGTGTGAGGATTCTCTTATTTTTGGGTGTTTTTATAATTGTTTGGGAGTGCTTTTATAGTTCGTTTTGCTTTAAGTAAAGTGCTTTTGGTTTTGGATTTAGGGTGTGCGATTACTGTTGTTCATTATATATTCTTTACAGGGAAGTGGTGATTATGTTTTAAGAGAGCTTGGAAATGTTGGGTGATTGATGATTTTGGTTATTTTGCTTTTATCTGGGGTTGGAACTAGAAATGTTTTTTAGTGGTGAGAAAGAATTTTGGCAATCTGCCGTTTGACTACTGGAATAAACACAACCTTTGATAAAGTGTCTAGGGGCATGATAACAATGGTTGCTGCTATGTGGGTGCTGTACTGTGGGATTTAAAGAGGAAACAGATTTTACCTCTGGGGTTTCTGCAATAAAACTATAGGGTTGTGTATGCTAGTGTGCTATTATTTTACCTTTTTGCTTTGGGGTGTAACTGCATCCTACTGGTACCTAGGTTCACTTTTCTATTTTTGAGAAAAAGCAGTAAGCAAGCGCTCTCTATTAAGTTAACAAGATGCAGTATTATGCTGTTTAATTTACTTGGGGGAAGTTGTGATCATGAAGCTTGGTTTAGTGTAGAAAAAAATAGCTTTTGTTGTGTTGGAAAACTGCCTTCATTCCTTGCTCGCCTTAATTGTGGTCTCTTTGGGGGTTTTGTTGATTGCAACCTCAAGGTTGGTGGTTTAGAACTAATATTTACTAGAGATATGGCCAAAGTTAGGTGAAAAACTACAGTTTAAGATTGTATCAGAACTTCTATCCCAGATCCATTGTTGGGCTGGAAGTCATAGGCATGAGAGTGTTGAAAAGCCACCTTAGCTACACTCCTAGCCCACTTTAGTTGTGGTCGGGTTGCCTTAATTGCACATCAAGGGTGGTGGTTTAGTTAAATGGGGGATAACCTTCACCTTACAAGCTGGTTTTATAAAGTTAAGTCCGGAACCAAAGGTTAATAGTATGGAAATCGAAGGAGTGGTGACTATTGATGAATGACCATTTGATTGTAAAATGACAGTGGTTGTTTAAAATCTAGGCTGGATTTATTTTTGTGCTGATGGCAGATGAAATATGTTGTCTGTAGGGCATGGATTGTTTTTAAGTATTAGTTTTGGCTTATTTTATCCAAAACCAAAATGCTGAGGTTTGAATTGTAGAAAGTAATATTCTATGAATAGATTGATCTGGGTGAAATTATTATTTGTGGTGTGATGTCAAATGAAATATGCATTTTTTGGCGCATCAGGAAAGTCTCTCTTTAGAAGTGTCATTCGTTTTATGTAGGTTCCTGGGAAGATACATCTTGTGTTAGAATACTGTAAAGGGGGAGATCTGTCCTTGTACATTCAACGCCATGGAAGGGTACCAGAGGCAACTGCAAAGCATTTTATGCAGCAGCTGGGTATGTTTCTCTTTAAATGTATAGAGTTATGTTCTCTTTAGATGTTCTAGTAATAAATGACTACTCTGTGTTTCAGCTGCTGGTCTACTAGTGCTTCGAGATAATAACCTTATTCATCGAGACCTGAAACCGCAGGTTTTTATTTTGATTCTAATTCATAAAATATAAATGTTTATTTATTGGTTTATTTCTCATTAGTTCAGAATCCTAGTTGATCCCCTTCTATATTTAATTTAATCTTTGTATGAAGGTTGTGTTGTTATTTTTTCAAAGTATGGTAATCATTATCATCCTTGAAACAGAACCTTCTTCTCTCCCAAAATGATGAGAAGTCAGTGCTGAAGATTGCTGACTTTGGATTTGCAAGGTAGCCTAATTATTTCAACTTCATTCATCTCTCTTGAAGACCCCAAAAAAATGATTAAGGCATCATGAAAGCCCAGCGTTACTCTTTATGTATGTGGCTCAATATTTGAATTGAGATAATTAGGGAAAATGTGTTTTTAAATGTGTTCAATGTGTTGACCATAATAATACAATAAGTGTGGGTTTAAGACCCCGAAGAAAATTTGACTTGACAAATTATACCACCTTGCTTTAATCCTTCTGTTCTGTTTTGCCTGTGTGTATCTTTGATTTTCAAAAAAATGTGTAGTATTCTTTCTGAAAAAGGTTCTTCTCTATACTCCTTTCTGTAATGTAGTCATTAACCACAATTTTCTTCTCGGGCAGATCTCTGCAACCTAGGGGCCTTGCTGAAACCTTGTGTGGTTCACCACTGTACATGGCTCCAGAAATCATGCAACTACAGAAGTATGATGCTAAGGTGATTTCTATTATAATATCTTTGAACACCAAAGCATTCATGATTAGTTTCCTTCCCATTTATATCTAATTAAACATGCAGGCAGATCTCTGGAGTGTTGGTGCCATCTTATTTCAGCTGGTTACAGGAAGAACACCTTTTACTGGAAACAATCAAATACAGGTATTGAATTAATATAGTGCCCGTTTTCCTAGTGTTTTGAATTTTCTCAATGCAATCAAAGTTGTTCTTTCTAACCAATAATGTATATAGTTTGGTGCTATATCAGAAGTGTTATCCTCCATATCGGTACATTTTTGCTGCCCTAGTTAACTTAATGTAACTTATAATCATGAACTCTGCAGTTACTACAGAATATTTTGAAATCGACAGAATTGCAGTTCCCATCTGAGTGCCCAAGTCTGAGTTTTGAATGCAAAGATTTGTGTCAGAAATTGCTACGTCGGAATCCGGGTATGTTTTGATTTTATTGAAGATTAAAATCTGAGGCATAAATTAAGGGTGAATTTGTGGCCCACTTTATTTAATCATTGTTTATAGTATTGTTACTTTTCTAATATGGCTTGAGATTTCCTTGGTGTCCCTTGTTGACTTTTGCCTGGGAAACTAGCTGCATTAAAGAAGGTGAATGCATGTGTGTTTCAAACCTGCCTATGTAAAATTAGATTGCTTAGGTTAGCATAAAAAATGACAGCTCCTTCACAAAATTGAGCCAAAAAATTTATTTTTCATGTTGTGACAGGCTTTTAGATAACTTATTCTCCTACTAGCCAATACCACATCAACTAGAATCAAGGGGTATTTTGATTTTTTTTATTTTTGCTAGTGAAGATCAGACTACTTCGTAGGTGAATACTTATTTTGACTTTCAGGGCATGATTTAGAAACTTATTTACACATTGTTAGGAGTATAGGCAATGTAACTTTGGAAGAGAGTCTTATGAATTAAGGAAGAGTTGCCCTACATTCAAAGGGTAATTAATTTGGGGATTGATAATAGTTGGAGCTTGAGAGAAATTTACTCGTGTTCCAACCAACATTCTTTCATAATCTACTTTTTCAACAGTTTTTGTGAGAGAAACAAGGAAAAAGGGATGATATAAGACATAAGGTTTTTGTCATGATTTTCATTACATTCCATATTTTATCTTATTCTAATATATTGTTCTCTCTTGTATATCTTCTTTTTTTAACTTCAGTGGAACGTCTAACTTTTGAAGAATTTTTTAACCACCCATTTCTTTCTCAGAAGCAAAGAGAACAGGATGATGAGCCATTGAGGTAAAAACACAGTCTCTTATAATTTATGGTTATTATGGTTTTTCAGTTTGCAAATATAAATAATTTGTAGTTTGCAGGAGTAGAAGTTCTTCAAAGCTGGTTGGTGGGTTTTATTCTACAGTGTCTGACCCTTTGAGAAGAACTGAAGAAAATTATCAAGAAGATTGTTTGCCTTTCATCCTAGATGACGATTCTGGTGGACCTGAGGGGAGTCCATCCTTTTCAAGACAAAAGCCCTCAATAAAGTCCACCTATGGATTTGATCTAAATTCTAAACTAGATAAAGCAGATTCAACATCTCCTATGTATAATAACGTAAATTCTAATTCTGGATTTGTTAGTGTGACACAAAGATCTGATAACACTAATAGAAGATTGGACAACCATAACATTTCAAGAAATCTCACTGATCCTCTAGAATCTCCAGAACAGATGTTCGCAAATCCTTATCCAAGAGGTAATACAAGCTAAATTTGATTTCCATTTCTGTTTTCATGGTTGGATTTAGGACTTTTTTTTTTCCTTTTCTGAATTATGTATAATGCTTCTCAAATTTGTTTAATACGTGACAGTTACAGATTCCCTGGAGAATATTGATCAAGAATATGTTCTGGTGCCAGGGCCCCCTATTGATGTTTCGTCGTCTTCAGTGGGTGCTTCACGGCCCAGCCATACCCCATATAGGTCTGGTAGTTTACCCCAAGAGTCTTCTAGTTCAATCACCAGACCAAGTGCTCCAATGCCAATAGTTGGTGTACATACAAATAGCACGTACCAAGTTGGAAGTTCAGGAAGTCAGGACTCTGCTCCTGGGACTTCGCTTGGATCAATGGATATAGGTGATGAACAGCCATCAGCTGACTGCATGACTAGGGTGAAATCATTGCAACAGTGTGCATCTGCCATCACCGAGTTAGTTAATGAAAAGGTAAATGTTGCTAAAAGTTTGCTCGCAACTGTGATCTTATTTGATGTAATTTGTCTCTAAATTTTCTTATAAACCGTTAATGTTGTCAACAAACTATTTCTCTCTCTCTCTCTCTCTCCTAAGTGGTCCGTAAAGTAAGAAAAATAAGTAATCTCTGATGTATTGAATATGCTACTTTTATTCCCTCTATTGTATTTTGTCAAAGTTTAGGGATAAAATTAAAGGATTTTTTGTAGTTGGGGGTCTAAATATAATTTCAAATACTTAGTTCAGGGATGACATGGAGTGTTTACTCAAAACTTAAATTGAGGAATGTGCATGTATTCAAAAATCATGATCTAGTTTTTCACTCCTTGTCTCTGGTGGAGCCTACTAAATGATCTTTTAAACTAATCAGAACATTGTGTCATCCAGTATTGTGAGTGATTAAACATATTTCATATTGAGGATACATTCATTCTATTTAGACAATAGATTAGCTAGGTCTTTTTATTTGGCTTTTACGTATAATTGGGGGAATCAACATGTTATGGCCTATTCAATTACTTTGTAAAAAGCCGCTGATGTGAGATAATGCCTAATACAACATTTTGGTCACCCTCTCCTCGCTCATTGAACTAGAAACATGCTGTCATTGTTATTAGTTGTGTTACAATTTTACCCTTATTCTAATAACATTTTTTATAATAACTACTGTGTAACTGTTGTTTTTACTGGGGTAACCTTTTTTTCATTTAGGAACAAAAGTGTAGATGCACGGGCATTTGTCAGACTTGTGTTTCCAGTAGTTATTTTTATAGTAATAATAGTAATAATATGGCAACTTAGTTGTTCATTCTGTATGCATTATGAGGATCTTTCCTTTGATGGGAAATGGAAATGATTGAAACTATTTCCCTTTTACATAACCCTTGGTGTCTTGTGCTGCTGCCTTTGAGATTTTGTAAAATCGCTATGCTTGTCTAAATGTTAGTTTTCATTTGTTTTACTGTGGTAATATTAATGATTCTCGCTGCCTCTCTTTGTTTCACTCTTAAAAAAATGGTAAAGATGGAGGCAGGAAAGCATCTAGAGGCATTTTCTATTCAGCTTGTAATTCTTGCAATCTGGAAGCAAGCACTGCACATATGCCATACACAAGCTGCCTCGGCCATGGAAGGAAGCCCAAATCAAGAAACTTCAAGATATAGAAGGGGTGGCAGCAGGAAGCATGGCAGTCCTGATTCGGAAGAATGCCTTGATGGAAACACCTTAGGGCCAAAGGATATATTATCTAAAATTGAAAGTGATTTTTTGAGGGAATTTGAGCATGCTGAAGAACTTGCCAAGACCATAGAGCCTGGTACGGCATCTTTTATTTTTATTTTAACTTCCCTTCCCTTTTTTTTTTTTAAAAAAAAATCAAGCTAATTCTGCACCTGAACATGTAAGAGTTTTCTTGTGTTTAAACTTCTTGGTATTATAAGCTGAACAATAAACTTTATGCACTTTTAATAATATATGCATGAAATGCAAAGTAATAATTATAAAAATGCACGTGTCTCCTTTCTGGGTGTGTGAAAGAATGAGACAGATTCTTGTTGTTTTATAATAATGGAGACTCTTTCTGTCCTGATTGCAGGAAACACTGAGATGCCAGATGCAATGGAGACAATATTTCAATCTGCCCTTGCTTTTGGAAGGCATGGGGGTGTGAGTATTTCTTCCTGCTTTTCATTTCATCCATTTTGGCCTCAGTCATCAAAGTCCATCTTGAAAATTCTATTTTAAACATATAAATGAAAAGAGAGAGATTTCCCATCATTGATTATACAAAATTAAGGTTATCTTAGACATTTTTAAGGGTATGCTAAAATTAAGCAAACATGAAGATTTAATTGGTGATCCAAGCTGAGGTTGTGTTCTGATATTTCGTTGGCAGGTAGAAGAACTCATGGGTGACATGGAAAGTGCAGCTGCATTGTATTCAAAAGCTGTTCGTCTGTTAGTTTTCCTTCTAGTGGAAGGACCATCCTTGATTCTTAATCCTCCATTTTCGCTGACAAACTCAGATCGTTACAGACTTCGAAATTACATTGATATTCTTAATAACAGACAAGGTTATTCAAGGTCCCAGAGAATGGCACTGCTGAAATGTGATGACAGTCAAGGTATCCTTAAGGAAAAATTTTAGCAATGGTTATTTATCTGTCCCATCCACACAACAAATTATTTATTTGTACAGTTATTCTTTTGAGGGAGTAAACCAGCACCAGGTAGGTTGTAAAATTCAACATTTCCGTTATTAGAATGGTGATCAAATGTGCATTTGATTATGAATGCTGTGTCATTTGTCCCCGTGAGTTCTTTTATGATGAGCTTCTAGGGTTTGAAATTTGAATTATTTTTTCTTATGAAAATGGTAAAACCATACAATACCTAGGTAATATGCATATAATAATAACGATACTACATAAAATATTTGACTGATGAAAAGAATTTGGTTTTATTGCCACTTGAAGGGCCAAAGTTTCATATCACTTAAAGATGGTAATCTATTGTGATTTTAAAAGACTTTTTATATAGAAATCTTGTGGTATTCAAGCAAGATTTATAAAGGTAGAGTACTACAAAATCCGATGGTATTTAATTCAGATTTTAAAAAGACTAAAGAATTATCTACTATTAAAATCATACAGATTAAAATGATTATTTGTTGATTGAATTTTTCTGTCTAGGTGATTGCTTTCTACAATTAATATGGGTTTATTATTTTCGTATATTTTTTTTATTATTGCTATTGTACATAATTTCAATCAATAAAATATGATTTTTATTTATCTATCGTATGATTTTGATTTTTGACTTATTCAGATTTTTCTTTAACCATAACATTCTGATGGTCATTTTTTAACATGATCTAGGCTCATTTATGATCAAAGTTGAAAATCTAATTACCAAATATTCTATGGAAAACAACTAATAAGAAGGAAAAAAATTAATAAAAAATATTTGTTAACTATTTCTATTTTCTATTTAAAAGTTAAAAATTGTTAATAAATATATCAAATGAGTTTTTTTTCAATTACTAAAAGAAAAGGTGAAAGTATTGGAGTGGCGGGAAATTCCTTTTAGATATTTGTATCATAATAATTTAATATTATCAATAAATTCATCAAACGAATTTTTATTTTTATTCTTTTAATTGTTAAAGAAAGAGGTAGAAGAATTGAAGTGTTAGAATATGTTAGGATTTTAAGAAATTCTTATTAGATATTTACGTGAAAATAATTGAAGTTGATAATACACTTAAATTAAACTTTATAAAATGGAAGTAATATGTAAGACTTACGAAAAAAAAAATGTTTCATACGAGAACAATAATATAGAGTTAATTAGTTACTAAAATTTATTTTTTTTTTATATTTTTTAATAAAAGCATGTTTATTTGTTATCTTTTTCATTGAATATAAGATGTTTTGAAAATTCGTATTCTCGAATTTAATCGTCCCAAATAATGCAAGAACTAAAGCAAACAATACAATATTTACAACTTTAATTACAGGAACTCAATTACACAAATATAAAATATAAAAGTTAAATGAACAGCTAGCATACATTCCAGATAGCTATGACTCCAAGAAAGAAAATTAAAAAAAAAAAGACATATGATTCACAATAAATAAACTAAAAAATGGTATCTTATTATCTAAAGAAAGAAAATCTTGAATCTTGTTTAGTGTTTTTCCTTTTTTTTAAAGAACTAAAACATACATTTCTTTTTTATAATAAAGATACACAAAATTTCGTCTATTTGATGTTGTAAATAAATAGATGACTAAGTAACGATTTTTCTCAAAATTTTCCAAGATAAAATCACAACTACAAATGGAAAATCGAATAACAATAATTTTTTTTTCGTTATAAACCTTTTAGAGATCGACTTAACGGTGAATAAGCTGCAAAGTACTTGATTTGGTGACAAATTTTTGGCTGGAGAAGTCTTGTGACTTGGTTCTTAGATATTGTTTTTGCTTTTGAGGCACATAGACATGAAAATATCCAAGCTCTAGTTTCACTTTCTTGGCTGATATTGGTTACCTTTAGGTAGAAACACTGGGGAAATCTCACAAGAATGAGAATTGAGGCAAACTCACATAAGGAAATTACACCACCTTCAACCCAAAACCTTAAGACATTAGGTTTGTGGTCTTCTTTCTTATATGTTGCTCAACTTTCTCATTTCTATTCAATGCGGGACTTAGACTCACACTTGGATACCTAACAGAAGGATGATCTACAATAGATAGGAAAGAATTCTACTAGAATATTGGAATGATCTTTATAAAGTTCTTGGAGAAACTTTAAGAGAAGGTATGTAGAAGCTATATAGGATAAAAGATAGTAGAAGAAGAAGGTAGAAGAAGAAGGTGGAAGAAGAAGGTATAAGGAGAATTTAGAAGAAAGTGGAAGAAGAAGGTATAAGGAGAATGTAGAAGAAGAATGTAGAAACAAAAGAGGTGGAAGAAGAAGGTAGAAGAAGATAAAACAAGAATGTGGAAGAAGAAGATAGAAGAAGAACGTAGAAGAAGAAGGTAGGAGAAGAAGAAGGTAGAAGAAAAAGTATAAGAACGTGGAGGAAGAAGGTAGAAGAAGAAGGTGAAAGAAGAAGAAGGTAGAAAAGAACGTAGAAGAAGAAGGTAGAAAAAAAAGTAGCAGAAGAAGGTAGAAGAAGAAGGTGAAAGAGGAAGAAGGTAGAAGAGGAAAAAGGTAGAAGAAGTAGAAGGTAGAAAAAGAAGGAAGAAGATGAAGGTAGAAGAAGAGGCTGGAAGAAGAAGGTAGAAGAAGATTGGGGAAGAAGAAGGTAAAAGATTAATAAGGTAGAAGAAGAATGAAGGAGAAGAAGATAGAAGAATAAGGTAGGTAAAAGGAAAAGGTAGAAGAATAAGATAGAAAAAGATAGAAGAAGAAGATAGAGAAAAATGCGGAAGAAGAAAGTAGAAGAATGAAGAAGAAGAACTTAGAAGAAGAAGAAGGTAGAATAAGAATGCAGAAGAAGAAGAAGATAGAAGAAGAAGTAGAAGTAGAAGAAGAATGTCGAAGAAGATGTAGAAGAAGGTAGAAGAAGAGAGTAGAAGAGGAAGAAGGTAGAAAAAGAAGGTAGAATAGGAAGGAGGATGAAGAATAAGGTACAAGAGGATGGTAGAAGAAGAAGGTAAAAGAAGATAGAATAAGAAGGTAAAAGAAGAAGAAGGTAGAAGAAGAAGAAGGTAGAAGAAGAAGGTGAAAGAAGAAGAAGAAGGTAGAAAAAGAAGGTAGAAGAATAAGAAGGTAAAAGAAGAATGTAGAAGCAAAAGGTAGAAAAAGAAGATAAAAGAAGAACATGGAAGAAGAAGATAGAATAAGAAGAAGGTAGAAGATAAAGTAAAAGAAAAATGTGGAGGAAGAAGGTAGAAGAAGAAGGTGGAAGAAGAACGTGGAAGAGAAAGGTATAAGAAAAGGGTAGAAGAAGAAGTAAAAGAAAGTAAAAGAAGAAGATGGAAGAAGAAAAAGGTATAAGAAGAAGGTAGAGGAGGAAGAAGGTAAAAGAGGTAGAACGTAGAAGAAGAAGGAAGAAGAAGGTAGAAGAAGAGGGTGAGGGTGGAAAAAGAAGGTAGAAGAAGAATGGGGAAGAAGAAGGTAGAAGAAGAATGGGGAAGAAGAAGGTAGAAGAGGAAGAAGGTAGAACACGAAGGTAGAAGAAGAAAGAAGAAGAAGAAGAAGTTATATTTCATAGCTTTTCAGACATACAAAATACAGAGATAGAATTGAGAAAAACTACTGTTTTACAATTCAAGACAAGAGCAAGAACTGTATTCAAGAGTGAAAAGCGAATCTTTAACCAAGAAACTTTAAGAAGGGTTCTTGGTGTGCCTCCACTGGTTTATGAAAATTCTGCATTGATTTACATCAAAATTTATAATTAGGGAAGTCTTTTGCAATTGGTTCATGAGCCTGTTTTGTCTGAAATCTGTTGCAGGGGTGACTTTGTGTACAATTTACATTCAATTTGAGGATTTTTGAACTGGATGTAGCCCCTGAGGAAGGATGAACTAGTATAAATCCTATGTGTTTGATCTCTCTCTCCCTCAATCTTGATTCACATTTGATTTCGCTACATTATAAGTTCATCTGCATAAAAATCAATCAACTTTTATTTTAATCAACCAATTGAATTTTTTTTACTACATTCACTGTTATTCTATTTTTAATCTGGTTTAAACTAAGTTTGATTAAGTTATTGCACATACTGTTTTCATTGCATAATCATCTTCAATTGAACCGTTTTCTTTTAGAATCTTGCATTGTATACACTGATATCAATTGAATGTGATTGATTAGTTTAACTCAGTTTATTTTAAAAAAATTCAATTGATTAACTTTGTAACTCAATCAATTTTTTTTCTTCCAGTGAAAATTTGAAAAATTTCACATTCATTGGTTTGTTTGTCAAAGTAATTGTTTAATGCTTGCAAGTGATTGATAATCTGTATTAAAAAATCTAAAAGTCAATTCAATTGATTAGTCGGTAATTCAATTGATTAACTTTTCTTGATAAGTCTTGTTGTGTGAAACTTAAATTGATTGTTTTTAAACTTCAATTGATTTTTTTTTTTCTGGTATGCGCTTACAAACTGCAGTTAAGTAAATTCTTTGAAGACTTTCATTCTTTCTAAACAATATTTGAAAAAAATTTTCAATATTTTAATTCACCTTTCCTCTTGAACTCTGCCTAAAGTGTTTTCAACAATTACCTCCATCGATGATGAGAATACAAACTTTGTTGTTTATAAGGCATCTTGAATGAAAATGGTTTCCTCTTTGTGAATCACTAATGTTTTTGTAGACATGGCCAAGCATTTACCTTACAACCAACAGATCACCTTTTTTAGGGGAAAGTTCATATTCACCATTGGAAGAAGAAGTAATTTTGGTTGGTAAAGAAGGAGAAGAAGATGAAGGGGAAGAGAAGAAGATGAAGAAGAATGCTTAGATTATATCTCTCCATTCTTCATCACCATACCTTTTCTTTTTTTTGGACAGTTGAAGTCCTTATGTAAATAACCCAAACATATAAAACATTTCATTGAACTTGTTTTTTTCCTCAAATTTTGGTTTAGGTGAAGAAGAAGAAGAAACATGATACTTGCAAGAAAAAGAATGTTTAGGATCCCTAAAAGAAGATGAAGAGTGCTTATGCTCTTTTGAATATGAAGAAGAAGGTTTAGAAGACTTACCTTGGAGTGACCTTTCTTCTTTCTTTTTGTCCTTAAAGGATCTCCAAGAGGCATAATTTTTAATAGGCAAGGCACCCCTTTAGCTGCCTTTCAATTTTCATAGCTTGGTGAGGAATATCCTCCAAATTTTCATGTTGTTGGAGTTACTTTCATGTTGTTGGAGTTCCACCACATCTTGGATGTCTTGGTTAAGGCCATTCAAAAACCCTATCATCGTAGCTTCGACACTTTCCTCTAAATCACTCTTAATCAAGAGCATCTCCATCTCACTATAGAATTCCTCCACACTCTTTGAACCTTGTCTAACTCTTTGGAGTTGAAGGACTAAGTCTTTTTTTATAGGTGGAAGGCTTAAATATTTTCTCTCAAAGCTTTTTGTAGATCTTTGCAAGAATTAATTTGAGAATGTTTGCCATAAAAAATGTCCTTTTGATATTCCACCAAAATAAAGCATAACCCTCAAACTCTAAGACTACAAGTTTCAAAAATTTCCTATCTCTAAAGTCACAAGAATTTTGGTTCACCTTCCTTTCTCATTCCTCTATATACATTTGGATTTGAATTGACCACTAAACTTAGGGAATCTAACATTATGTTTGAACAATTTCATATGTTTAAATTTATGTGATCTACTATCCCTTCTCTCACGGCTAGGTTGGTAGAAAGCCTTCATGTCACTATCCTCAATGTTTGTAGAAGAACTTGAAGAACCTCTATCTCTCCTTTGCCTTTTTTGCTTCAAAATTTGTTCTAATTTCTCCACTTTTTGTACCATTTCCACCATGGTCATTTGATGACCATCCATATTGGCACTTCACTCTTCCTTGCATAGACATGTTGGAAAATTTTTTAGAACAACTTACACAAAATTTCAAAGAAAAATAACAAAAACTACACAAGAAATGAGTGTTAGTACCAACAAATTTATTGCAATTTTACCTTAAGTATTTTTACTCTCAAATTTTTATCACCCACTCCCAAAACACCAATTTAAAGTGTTATAGTCTCGGCCTCACTCAATTCACAAGAGAAAATTCCCAATAAATTCAAAGTTGCCTCAAATTTAAATCAATAAATACTATCTCTTTAGTGAACGATGTAATGACTCTAAATATACCAATTCTTGAAAATTTAATTAAACGTGAGATAAAATAGTAGGAAACAAGAAGACAAACTGAAAATTCTCAAAGAAAAAAGGCACACAAAAGATTATACAACTTATGTGACAAATTGGACAAAAAAAAATGAAAAAAAGCTTAAAAAATACTCAGAATGATGAGTTTTTGTGTAATTTTTTTCACCCATTAGATTCATGTAAAATTTTTAAATGAAAGGAACCTAAGAATCATAATATTACAGAAAAGAAACCCCACATAAGTGTTGTAAACAATTTGTTCAATCTCTAAGAAATTCTATATGAAAATTGATTCAAAAAAATTAGGGTCAACTACACATGAACAACCATTTCTGAAACACTTGGTGTGCTAAAATTTTTATAATTTATTTTGATTATTTTACACTTTTATTTGCTTTTTGAAGATCAATATGGCTTAGTCATTCACTGTAGTAGCCTCACTTAAAATAGTTTTGGAAAAATTAATTTCGCAAGATAACCACAAATGAGAGAATCACACACTTAAACTAAGGAACACAGTGGCTATGGGTCGTAAGTGAGAACTCAAAACATAAAAGCCCAAAACTTCAAAACAAAATACAAGGAAAGAGGATCACAACAAAGGGACGATCTCTATAGAAAAGTAAAAACAACATGTGGGCTAGTCTCTAGATAACAATAAAAAAGAGAGCGACATACCTATTGAATTTGTGAAGAAGTAAAACAGAGGCTCAAAGAGTGAAGTTTGCTCTAAGAATGAAGAAGGTGAGAAATGAAGTTGTTTTTTCTATTTAAATCCATTTGAAATGACACATGAGAAAGGAAGGAATCTAATGTCTTAAGATTTCGGGTTGAAGGTTGTGGCATTTCCTTTATGGGTTGAGCTCTTGTCTCATTCTTATTTGTCTCTCTAGTGTTTCTCCCCTTGGATTTTCCCAGCAAGTGGTATCAGAGCCGATTGTGAAAGTCTTCCTGATGGAGGTTTCAGGCAAGCATGTCCCGTTTAAGTGCGTAAGCAGTAGTACAAGTGAGGCAATAAGCTCAGACGAGTAAAATTTGATCCCTGTATCAAAAGTCTTTCTAATGGAGGTTTCAGGCAAGTATGTCCTGTTTAAGTGTATAAATGGCGGTACAAGTGAGAATTGTTTGTGAGTAAGATATTCATGTTTGAAAATGCTTCTGCTCGAGGGGGAGTGTACCAATGTGGAAGAGGGACTCTCACTTGAGGGGAGATTGTTAGGAATCTAAGTGTGAGTCTAAGTCTCACATTGAGTAAAAATGAGAAAGTCGAGCAACATATAAGAAAGAAGACTCACAAACCTAATGTCTTAAGGTTTTGGGTTGAAAGTGATGTCATTTCCTTATGTGGGTTGGACTCTTGTCTTCATAGTGTTTTCCTCTTCGATCTTCCCAACATTCTGAAGGCTTCCATAGATGGAACATTCTGAAAACTCCCATGAAGATATCTAGAATTCTCTTTCAAGCCTTTTTGTCCTTTTCGACTAAAGGTTGGAGTGTTGTGTACCATCACAAACCTTAGGGTCGGTGGTAGGAAGGGAGGGTTTAGTCCCTAAAGACTCAAATTCAATTTGATCGGGCGTGTAGTGAAAGAAGTGAACCCTACAATCAAATAACTAAGTATGAGAGGTATAAGTCACCCTTTAGACAATATAGAGTTAAGACGATCTCTTCAACAAATTTAACATAATTAACAAGGAAAAAATTTTATTAACAAGAATTTAGGAACTTGTGAAGTAAAACTAAATCCTTTAATTCTGGATTTTTTTTTTCTAGTATCTTGAATTAATTGGTTGTGAAATTCATTTTTCCAATACTTAAAATTATCCGGTGAAATTTTAAAGAAGATTCCCTTATAAACATTAGACATTTTGAATTGAATACAATGCTTGAACTCTACTTTTAAACTCATTGATACTCTCAATTGATATCTTATGTTTCTATTCTTTAACATTTCCGATTACCAATATATTGTAATTCAATTACATAAATCATTTCATTACAATATTAAAAACTAATTTATATTTAATATATATGAAGCTTTTGTTAGTTTGCTCAACTAACCTATCCAATTAATCAGACTAAAGGACCCAATTTGCCACAAAAAGTTTCAAAGAGGTTTGATCATTGAACATCATAGAGAGAGGGTTGTGTAGGGAAGGTGTTAAATAGAAAGAGAAATCAACCATGCATGGCACTGTTTCAACAAGTTCTATTGCGTTTCCGAATACATAAGATTTGAACAGATAAATTATACATAAATTAACAGAAGTGATAGGAACATCTTTTACGTAGCAATTCTCTGTTGGACTCAACTCGTTACTACTTTTATTTTTCTCGCATTGCTTCAATTTACCTTCATCACTTGGACGAGAAGGGAATGGCCCTGATCACTACCTGATGGTACAAAGCTGCAAGTGCTGCTCCAATGAAAGGCCCAACCCAAAAAATCCACTGCACCACAACGGTACAATTTCGGAAATTTTAACATATTCTTTAAATATATACTCTCCAGCCACAAAAACAAAAAAAATTAATGATGAAATAGTTTTTACATAAATTTAAAAAAATTCATTAAAATTTGTTTACTAAATTTTTAGGGCATTGTCAGGAAGTATCCCATATTTTTATGGGTAACAAATTTCAGTGACCATTACTGTTGTTTTTCATTCAAATTATGCTTTGTTTTCCATCTCTCCAATTCGGTTTATTAATTAAAAATTCGAGTTCAACATTATTTACACGAACGATATGATAGGTCTTGTCACTGAACTTAATCACTAATTCGTTAATATTTTTTGTGGCTGTAGAGAAAATAGGTGTATAATAAAAACAAAAATTAAAGGTAACTCACATGTTCATCCCAAATTTGGTCCTTGTTGTAAATAAGGGCTGCACCTAGGCTTCTAGCAGGGTTGATCCCAGTCCCTGTAACAGGAATTGTAGCCAAGTGCACCAAAAACACAGCAAAACCAATAGGCAATGGTGCCAATATCTGATCCATTCATATTTCTATTATCAGATTCATCATCACAACAAAATAACTGAGAAGGTGCAAATAAGGGAAAGTTTTGCTTACTGGAACATGCGAGTCTCTGGCATTTCTCTTGGCATCAGTTGCAGAGAAGACAGTGTAAACAAGCACAAATGTACCAACAATCTCTGCTCCGAGGCCTGCCCTTTTGGTGTACCCTATACTCACCGAATTGGCACCACCACCAAGCCTCTCGTACAGGTTTGGCTGGAAGCCCTTCACCACACCTGCCCCACAGATAGCCCCCAAGCACTGCATCATCATGTAAAATAGTGCTCTTGTCAGAGACACTTTGCGTGCCAAGAACAGCCCAAATGTCACTGCTGGGTTAATATGACCCCCTGCATTGCCCAATTCACACAAGCCAAAAAAATTTAGTGAGATTACTACATTATCCATGTTTTTCTTCATGGATATTAGTAATTAGACATTAGTCCGAAAAAAAATTAAGAACACATGAATAGTTTATAAAATGTCGTTTCTCTCTTTAGAGATTTTTAATACACTTTTCTCAGGTAGAAACTTCTTAACTCGTATAGGTAGAAACTTTTTAACTCGTGTATGTAAGAATAGTTTATAAAAATAACAGTTTATAAAACTTTAATCCTAATTGAATCTTATACTTTTAAAATAAAATTTAGACTCACTTATAAATTATTAAAATCTTTTCTCTAATCAATATAAAATCTTTAACACAAACAATTCATACTCAAGAAGCTAGATGTTTAACCAAACCAAATAGAATCATAATACATATAACTGTGAGATATAGTGAGATCAGTTTTGTTATTATTTTAATTGAGTTCTCGATTTAAATCTATTAAAACATCTACTTATATTGCTTTCCTAGGAAGTGGAAATGTATTTAATAACATGGTATTTTGAATGCTCCATGGTATGAAAATTTTCACATAACTTAACTGTGAAGAAAAAATTCTGTTTCGTTGAACACTTGAAATAAATTTGAATTATTTTGTTTCACCCTATAATATATCTTTCAGATCTGACTCCTCTAGACAGAGCATCTCACGAATTTGAGTTGTTGAATGAAAAAAAAAAAAAATCATCATAACTAATTTTGCTGATTTACTACAAGAGAATCATTTCCTTTTCTTTCTTACTACTATGTTTAGAAAGGTCAAATATTTATAATATTTTAACATACCAAACATATCATTTTTACTGGCAAAACATTATGAAAAAGAAACAACATAAATTATTATCTGATTTGTCTTCACCTGAGATGCCGGCAGTGCAGTAAACAAGAGCAAAGATCATTCCCCCAAAAGCCCAAGCAATGCCTTGGATCCCCACAGTGGAGCACTTGGTGTCGGATTTCAACACACCCATCACAGTCAAGACTGTGATGTAAAGGAACAAGAAGGTGGCCACAAACTCTGCTATGCCAGCCCTATAGAAAGACCACGATGACAACTCTCCAGCCTCAAAGAGAGGTGCAGAGGGTGGCTCCCTGTAGTCTCTGCCATCTTGCACCTGCGCAGAAGTTCCTATGGGTTGCCTCTCACCATATCTGTTCGCTCCCACTCTCACATCCTCTTCTTTTCCCTCCATCTTCTTCCAAAATGGGTTCTGGTCAATGCAATGGAATGGTATTTGTAGCGTGAGATTAGGGAGATAGAGTGGGGTGTGTTAATGTTAAGCGAATGATGAAACTGTGCACTAGCGTGACACTCCCACCGCCCAAGGACCAGAGGGGATTAGGGGGACCCAGAGAAATTCATTGCTCTTGCGCTAGCTGTGGGAAAGTGTACCTTTTTTTTCTCATTCTGTATTTGCACGACACTTTTTCCAGCACTGTTCCTTAAAATGTGTTTGGTTTCACTTTTCTTAGACTCTCAACTTGTGGAGAGTAGATTCCTAGATCCTGCATTTAATGTTCGGGAGAGATTCAATCTTAGATTTTAAATAAGTTTATCAAAAATTTACTTGTAAAATAAGTTGTACAAGTGAGATGGTATTTGTAATTTGAATTAACTACTTTTATTTGAAAATTTGTAATTTATTTATTTTTCAAACTTATTTTCCGTTTACACTTATAAATGACTTTAAAATAATTTTTCAACAAATTTATTTAAATAAACTATCAATATATTTTTGTAATCAATTACATATATAATTA